>SR_TP_S13solDRAFT_1000299_pt1 | contig 22182 bp, 21 predicted proteins | sample SodReaTP_S13sol_FD_11159 | JGI IMG/M metagenome (IMG submission 11159)
GTGCCGAAAGGCCAGAAGCCTGCTTGGTCCCTCCACCCCGACAGGTCCTTTTTAGACCTGTCAGAACAAACATACAAGCCTGCTTGCAGGCGAATGGCTACGGAGTCCAACGTCTGTTCGCCTGCAAGCAGGCTCCTACAAAGTGCCAGCCCTTAATTCAACAGCATTCAATCCAGACCAGGTTCTCGCAGAGTCGCAGAGGCGCAGAGAAAACCGGAATGCAGTTCTTTACTCTGCGTCTCCGCGGCTCTGCGAGAACTTTCTGGCCGTCACTTGCATAACGATCCAGCACAAGAGTCCGATGTGCAACACCCGATGCCCTGCCTGGCATTGACCTGCGGGGGCGCGGCGGCTATCTTTGGGCTTCGGCATGGCTGCAGGAGGTTCGATGATGCGTAGATTGGTTGTGATGATGATCGGGGAGAACGGCAGCGTCGACCGCGAGGCCACCCGCCGGCTGGCCGGCTCGCTCGGCATTACCGCAGCGTTCGACCGCAAACCGACCAGTGAATCGCCCGGGCGCTGACGCGAAGCGCGCCGGCACCTGGCTGCTGTCGGCCTACCGCGCCGACAGTCATGCGGCCTGGGCCGACTGGCTGGTCGCGGCCTTCGAGGACCTTGAATGGCGGCGCTTCGAGCTGCCGGGACGGCACTTTGCCTGGCGCATCCGCGGCAATCCGCTGAGCTGGCTGGATGTGCTGGCCGACGGGCCGCCGCCGGAGCGGCTCGTCGCGACCTCGATGGTCGATCTGGCCACGGTCCGCGGGCTGCATCCACGCCTGGCACAGGTGCCTGCACTGCTGTACTTCCACGAAAACCAGTTTGCCTACCCGCGCAGCGAGCGACAGGTGACCTCGATCGAACCGCAACTGGTGCAGGTCTACGCCGCACTGGTCGCCGACCGGGTGGCATTCAATTCCGACTACAACCGCCACACGTTCCTCGCCGGCGTGAACGAACTCAAAAAGCGCATGCCCGACGGCGTGCCCGATGGTCTGGCCGACCGAATCGAACGCAAATCGCGCGTGCTGCCGGTGCCGATCGAGCCAATAGAACCTACGATCGAACCTGCGGCCGATCGAGATCCCTGCCTGATCGTCTGGAACCACCGCTGGGAATACGACAAGCATCCGGAACGGTTTGCCGAGGCCATGCTGGCACTGGCCGATTCCGGCGTGCAATTCCGGCTGGCGCTGCTGGGCGCCCGGCCGAAGAGCGTCCCCGAACCGCTCAAGCTGCTGCGCGACCGGCTGCCGGACCGCATCGTCGCCGACGGCCTGCTGGCGCGCGACGAATACCGCGCCCTGCTCGCCCGCGCCGGCATTGCCGTGAGCACCAGCGCACACGAATTCCAGGGCCTGGCGATGCTGGAGGCGGCCAGCGCCGGCTGCATCCCGCTGGTGCCCGACGCCCTGGTCTACCCGGAAATCTACCCCGAAGAATATCGCTACCCGGCCGGCGACGTACAGGCCCTGGTTGAACGGCTGCGCCAATGGCTGGCCGGCGCCGCGCCCGGCCCGGTCGATGTCGAAGCCTGGACCGCCCGGGCCCTGGAACCGAAATGGCGGGCGGAGTTGCTGGATGAAAACACGCGCCTGTATGAAGCGCTCATCCGGTCGCGCGACGCATGAGCGGATTTCCCGGGTGCGCCGAGGCTTACCCGACTACGGGTTGGAGGCGCGTTTTCGTCGGCAAGCAATGGCTCGACCTCCCGAACGCGCGATGCACTTATCGCGGCTGCGCGCTACGCACTGCAGGAGCCTGCTTGCAGGCGAAAGCATTCCGGCATTCGCCTTACAACAGGATGATTGCTTGCCGGGTGCGCTTCCTAATCGGCCAACCAGTTCTCGACTTTCAGTCCGGGTACGCGGCGGAATTCACGCTCGTTGTCGGTGACAAGCACGGCGTCCAGCGCCAGGGCGTGTGCGGCAATCCAGAGGTCGTTGGCGCTGATCGGCGTTCCGTTCGCCTCAAGCAAGGCGCGAATCTGACCGTAGTGCACGGCTACCTGCGGTTCGAGTTCGACCATCCGAAGCCCCTCCAGCACGGCAACCAGCCTTTCCCGGTTTGCGGATTCACGTTGACTTTTCTCGACTCCGGTGAGCAGTTCCCCCAGAACAACGGGTGAAATCAGGATACTGGATGCATCGATGCGCTCCAGCTTCTCCCTGACGGGTTCTCGCGCCTTGATCGCGGCAATGAGCATGTTGGTGTCGAGCAGGTATTGCGACATGCTCAGTCGCCCCGCTGCTCAATCATCCCAATTGGGAACCGGTTCGGGAGCGCGATCCCCGGGGGCTTCGAGATCCATTGGATCCTCCCACAGCGGCGCGAGCACCTCGGCTGCCTTGAGCGGCTGCTGGGAGGACAGCCGCGCCACCGCTCGGCCACGGCGAGTGATGACGACCTCCTCGCCCGCTTCAACCGCCTTGAGCAGTTCCGAGAAATGAGCCTTGGCTTCGGCGACAGGAACGGTACGCATGGCGCATCCATATGACCATTTGGTCATATGGTATCACGCAATGAATCGCGGAAATTACTCCCCGGCCTCGAGCTGCGCCTGAATGCGGCCCTTGTAGCGCTCGTAGAGCTGGCGGTGCTTGCTGCGGCCGAGGTCGTATTCTTCGCCGTCGATCCAGACCCGATTGATTGAAGTCATGACTTCCAGCGGGTCGCCGTCGGTGACCATCAGCGTGGCGCGCTTGCCGGGCTCCAGCGAGCCGAGCTCATCGCCGACGCCGAGAATTTCGGCCGCCCACAACGTGACCGATTTGAGCGCCGCATCCTTCGGCAGGCCGAACGCGGCCGACGAGCCGGCCTGGAACGGCAGGTTGCGCGCGTTGGTGGCACCAAATCCGCCACCGCCGTCACTGATCGCGAACTTCACCCCGGCATCGAACAGCTTGCCGGCCGCGGCGTAGGCCATGTCGTAGGGTTCCCAGCGCCGGGTCGGCATGGTGTAGATACCGTTGAGGATGACCGGAATGTTCTCCTCGGCCAGGCGCTCGGCAACGTACTGGACGTCCGGGCCGGCGACCAGGATCAACTGCTCAAGCTCCTGGCCCTTTGCCCAGTCCAGCGCGGCGATGATTTCCTTTTCCCGGGCGGCATACAGGAACAGCGGGACGTCGCCGGACAGCAGCGGCCCCAGCGCCTGAAGCTGGTCGTTGCGCGCGGGGCGCGGGGCGTTGCCCGCCTCGTGGGCGCGCATTGCCCGATGCCAGTGGCGGGCGGCTTCCAGTACTTCGTCGATCTTTTTCAGATCGTCGTTGCCGCTGTCGCTGGCAGCCCCTGCCGGGAAGCTGATGTGCATGCCGGCCGGCGCCTTGATGACCATGTCTTCCCAGGACCAGCCTTCCATGGCCATGACCGCCGAAGAGCCGCGGATCAGCCCGCCGCCCGGCACGCTGTGCGTGGTCAGGATGCCGCCTGCAACGTTGACCGGCAACAGTGCCGAGTCGTGATTGAACGCAACCTCGACCCGGACCGCGGCATTGATCTGGCCCATTTCGGTGGTATCCACGGTGCCGGCGACACTGCTGATCTCGGTCAGGCCCAGCGCCGAGAGCGGATGGACGAAGCCGGGGTAGACGTGCTTGCCGGAAACATCGACCACCTCGGCCCCGGCCGGGATTTCCAGCCCCGAACCGACGGCGCTGATGCGCCCGTTTTCGATCAGCACAACGCCGTTTTCAATGGCCTCGCCGCTGAGCGGATGCACGGTCGCGCCGGTCAGCGCCGTGACCTGTGCGGCCAGGCCGCAGGAGGCCAGCAAAAGACCAAGAATGAATGTGAAATTTCTCATCGGTTGCCGCTCCTGAAATCGATGCCGCGGGCATGGCCGCCGTGAATATGACCAAACTCCTGGGCGTGGCAGAACTCGTCGTGGGCCAGTTCCGAGGCGCGGTAGCCCAACAGCCAGCCGCCATCCTCCGCGCTGTCTTCGCCGGATTCTTCGTCATCGTCACCTTCGGACGCCAGCACCTCGGCCATCAGCGCCAGTCGTTCCTCCTCCAGCGCCTCACGCGCGGCCAGGTCGGCTTCGCGGTCGAAGTAACGGCGGCCGTCGACCCAGGTCTGCTCGACCCGGGAATAGACGCTCAACGGGTGGCCGTTCCAGATCACGAAATCAGCGTCCAGCCCGGCTTCCAGCCGGCCGGTGCGATCGCCCACGCCCAGTTGCCGGGCCGGGTTGGCGGTGATCATCTTGACCGCCTCGTGCGGATCGACACCGCCGTAGCGCACCGCCTTGGCCGCTTCCAGGTTCATGCGCCGGGCCAGTTCCGGGTTGTCCGAATGAAGCCCCGTCAGCACGCCGGCCATGGCCATCAGGGCCGGGTTGTACGGGATCGCGTCGCTGGCTTCGTGCTTGAAGTTCCACCAGTCGATGAAGCCCGAGCCGCCGGCGCCGTGCTCGGCCATGCGTCGGGCCAGCTTGTAGCCCTCCAGCACATGCTGGAAGGTGCCGATGGTGATGCCGAAGGCTTCGGCAATGTTGATCAGCATGACCATCTCGTCGGCACGGTAGGCATGCGAGTGGATCTTGAGGACGTCGTCCAGAATGCTCGCAATCGCCTCCATTTCAAGATCAGGGCGCGGCCGGACCACGTCACGCGCCTGGCGACCGGTCGGCATTTCATCCATCTTGCGCCGGTAGTCGGCAGCCTGCTGGAATCTCTCATCGATGATCTGGGCCACGCCGGGGCGGGTCTGCGGGTAGCGCGGCGTGTCGTTGTTCCAGTTGCTCTGCTTGGGGTTCTCGCCCAGCGCGAACTTGATGCCCGGTGGGGCTGCGTCGAAGATCAGCTCGCGCGGACTTGAGCCCCAGCGCATCTTGATCACCGCCATCTGCCCGCCGATCGCATTGGCCGAGCCGTGCAGCAGGTTGACGGCGGTGACCCCGCCGGCCAGTTGCCGGTAGATGTTGATCGATTCGGAATCGATCACGTCCTCGATGCGCACATGAGCGGTGGAAATCAGCGTGGATTCGTTGACGCCACCGACAATCGCGGCATGCGAGTGGGCGTCGATGATGCCGGGCGTGACGTGCATGCCCGCCCCGTCGATTTCCAGGGCGCCGCGCGGTGCATCCAGGCCCTGGCCGACCGCGACGATACGGCCGCCCTGCACCACCAGATCCGCATCTTCCAGCACGCCGTCATCGGCCGCCGTCCAGATCGTCGCGCCGCGCACGACGACGGCTTGCTGCGGCGGGGCGGCGGAAATGTTCCAGGCCTCGACATCGGGCCGGTAGTCGGCACCGGCCGAAATGCTCAGGGCCAGCGTTGCGAGAAAAACACTGAAGCGCTTCATGAGGTCACCTCCTCGTCGCCGGGGCCGGACGTCTTGCGCCCGCGCACCGAGAATTCACCGAACGGGCTGGAGCCGGTGCCGCGAGCACGATCACCGTCTATGTCCAGATTGATCGAGATCGTGCCCTGCCCGCCCTCGACACGAAGCTGCAACTGCTTGCCCGAGACGCGCGCCTCGGACACCGTGGTCTCGTTGCCCATGATGGTCATCGTGCCTTCCATGCGCGAAGGCGGGCCCGAAAGCGTCAATTCGCCTTCAATCTCGCCCATGCCGCTGAAGCTCAGCGTCAGCGCCCAGGTGCCGGCCGGGTCGACTTCCGGCGGCTCGATCTTTGCCAGTTCGAAACGATGCCCATCGACCCAGACCTCGCGGATGGAGGCTTCCTCATCGAACAGATCGCCCTCGACCAGCACCAGGTTGGCCATATAGCCGGCCTGGATGCGTCCGGCACGATCGGCAATCCCCAGCCACTCGGCCGGGGCAGTGGTCAGCGCGGCCAGCGCGCGATCGGCGTCCAGGCCATGCTCGATGGCACGGCCCACCGCCTTGAACAAATCTGCCGGGTTGGACTGCTTCCAGGCCGTCAGCACGACCGGGAAACCGGCCTCGACCAGGCGGGCCGGATTTTCCGGCGCGCGTTTCCAGTGGCGCAACTCTTCCAGCGACACGTCACGATCATTCTCGTCCTTGACATCCGGCTCGCCGGGAAAATCCAGTGGCAGAATATGCAGCGGCTTGCGCCCGAAATCGCCCAGCCTCTGGTACTCCGCGCCGTGGCCGACCAGCGCCAGATTGACCGAGGCCGGCACATGATCCAGGATGCGCAGACTGTCCAGCGTATCGCCGGCGACAAACACCAGCGGTTGATTCCCGGCCAGCACGGGCGCCAGTGCATCGAGCCCGGCCAGCCATTGCGGACGCGCCTGGGCAGGATTGCGCTGCCAGGTCTCACGCGCGGCCTGCTGCCACCCGGCATCCATCAGGGTCTGCCGGAACAGCGTGACCGAGCCCATCAGCGACTGCGGGTAGACCCCGCCGGGCGCGCGCTCGTTGAAATGCGCGTACTGCGCCACGTCTTCGCGCAGCAGATTGGCGCTCAGTCCGCCCTCGCCCAGGTTGGCCAGCAGGGATCGTCCGCGCAACAGCCCGGTCTCGGGCGCGATCACGGCCGTGGTGAAGCCGGCACGGCGATGGGCCTCGATCTTTTCGATCGGCCAGTGGCGGGCATCGAAAGAAAAGTCGGGATGGATCAGCGCATGCCGGCCGGGCGGCGAGTCTTCCCCGTCGCGCTCGACTTCCAGCGGCAGGTACGGATCGATCAGGCCCGCGTAGAGGGTCAGCGGCGACTGTTCTTCGTCGCGCTCGAACTCGATCACGCGTGCATCGTCCGGGATGGCCGCACCGGCGCCCACGGCGACAATCACGCCGTCGCGCACCACCACGGTGGCCGCCTCCAGCACCTGGCCGGGGGCGGTGACCACCCGAACGCCGACGATGGCGTAGGCATCGGGCAACGGCTGGCGCAGCTCGGCGGCCTGCACCGAGGCCAGCGCCAACAGGCCCGACAAAAGAATTGAAAGTCTCAAGGTGTTCTCCAGATTGCAGATTTGATTGCGATGCAAATTCCAGTGGGAAGAATACTTGGGTTTAACCTGACCCGACCAAGGGTAACAGGGATGAAAGTAACCGGCGCCCGGTCCAGCGGGCATGGGCCATTGGTCATGGGCCAGTGCTGATCGAGGGCCGTCGCGCCGCAAGAATGGTTGGGGGCGCCACCGATGGTGAGGTAGTATCCGGGCTTCGGTCTTCCCGAATGCGTGCCTGACCTGGCCGTTTCCGGCGCTGAACAGGCGGGAATTTCCGGGATTGCCCGGTTTGTTCTTGACAAGGTGTGAACGTGAACGACGGGATGGAATCCAGTCTGGAAAGTGCACTGCTCGGCAACGCGCTGATTCAGCTCGGGCTGCCCATATCGCTGTTCATCATCATGACGGGTGTTGGTCTGACCCTTCGCCCGCGTGATTTCCACAACGTCGTCTACTATCCGCGGGCGCTGATTTTCGGCACCGTCGCGCAGATCGTCCTGCTGCCTGCGATCGGCTTCGCGCTGGCGATTGTCCTGCGGTTGCCGCCTGCAATCGCAGTGGGGCTGGTCATCATCGCCGCCTGCCCCGGCGGCACAACATCGAACGTATTCGCCTTTTTGGCCAAAGGCAACCTGGCGCTGTCCATCCTCATGACCGCCGTAGCCAGCCTGGTCACCGTGCTGACGATTCCTTTCCTTGCCAACCTGGCGATCGATCTGTTTACCGACCAGTCGCTGGACCAGCCACTGCAGTTGCCGGTGCTGCGGACCATCATCATGCTGCTGGCCATCGTCTTTGTGCCGGTGATGCTGGGAATGAGCCTGCGTGCATGGAAGGCCGAGCTGGCGGGACGGCTGGAAGGCGCCGTGGGCGCGTTCGGGATGCTGGTGCTCACCGCGCTGGTCGTGCTCATCGTGGTGCAGACCCGCGATCACCTCGGCGAGCTCCTGGTCCAGGCCGGGCCCGCGGTGGTCGCGTTGAACCTGCTGGGGATCGGCATTGGCTTCGCCGTGGGAAAACTGGCCGGTCATGGATTCGTCGACGGCCTCACAATCGCCCTGGAACTGGGCATCAAGAATTCGACCATCGGCCTGACGGTAACCCTGACGCTGCTGGGCTCGGCCGACATCGCCATGCCGGCCGCGCTCTACGGCGTGCTGATGTTCGTCTCGGCAGGCGTGCTGGTGGGGCTTGGCCGGCGTCACGCCCACGTCAGCCTGCGCCCCAAACGCGGCGAAATCCCGCTGCATGTCCCCGAAGACGTCGGCTTCCCGGACGATCGCGACAGCAAGTAGCCGGTGATGCCGGCTGGCCGGACTGAACCCAGGCCAATCGCATGGTCCTGCGTGACGGCGTGCGCATGGCCTCTGGCACATGACTTGCCGAGCGGCGTTGATGCAGAATCCGGATATTGATCTTGCCGGGAGTCTTCTCATGGTCGTTCGTCGGTTTGCGGGATTCGGGCTGCTGGGCATGATTCTTCTTGTTGCACCGCTGGCGGCCGAAACCGCGGCGGTTGACCAGGCTTCGGGCGATACCAAGGCGCGCCTGGCCGAGTTGCTGGCCCCGATGGAAGGCGACCGACCCGGCGCGGTTGTCGGACTGGTGCGAGACGGGGAGCTGGTGGCAGCCCGCGCAGTGGGCAAGGCCGAACTGTCCTTCGGCGTGCCGTTCGAGCTCGATACGCCCACCAACATCGGCTCTACGGCAAAGCAATTCACCGGCTACGCGCTGGCCCGGCTGCACGAGCAGGGGCGTTTGTCGCTGGACGATGACATCCGAACATATTTCCCAGACCTGCCGGAATTCGATGAGGTCGTGACCCTGCGCCATCTGGCCAGCCACACCAGCGGCTACCGCGAATTCCTCAATACCCTGGCGATGGCCGGCGTGCGCATCCAGAAAGGCGACTGGATCGACCCCGACGAGGCGATCGCGCTGATCCGGCGTCAACCCGGCCTGCAGAACAGCCCCGGTGCCGAGTGGAACTACAACAACACCGGCTATGTCCTGCTGGCCCGGGTGATCGAGCAGGTCACCGAAATGCCGTTTGCCGACTGGATGGCGCGGGACGTGTTCGAGCCGCTGGGAATGAACGATACCCGGGTGCGACCGGCGCCCGATGTCATCATCGCCAACGCGGCACGCGGTTACAGCAAGGACGATGAGCAGTGGCGTGAAGCCCGCGATCTCGGCGGCGCCATGGGCGCCGGCGGTGTTTACACGACCATGTCGGACATGGCGCGCTGGATGGCGGAACTGGGCGGATTCGCCCACGCTGGTCCGAAAGTGGGGGAACTGCTGGTCACTCCGTTCGAGGGCACGAGCTACGGGCTTGGACTGATGATCCAGGAATGGCGTGGCCAGCGCCGCTGGCAGCACGGCGGGGGCGATCTCGGCCATCTTTCGGTCTTCCACTATTATCCGGATCTCGATGCCGGCGTCATGGTGTTCGCCAATCACCACCAGTTGCCGCCGAATCTGGTCGATGATCTGACCGAGCTGTTTCTCGCCGACCAGCTTGAGCCGCCGGAAGATCAGACCGGACCCGGTGAAGGTCGACTCGCCGAGGATGCGCCGTTCGAAGATGCCATGTTCGACCGCTACACCGGACGCTATGAACTCGAGAGCGCGCCCGGCTTCGTACTGCGCTTCTTCCGCGACGACGAGCGCTACATGACCCAGGCCACCGGCCAACCGGCTGTCGAGCTCACGCCGATTGATGCGCGCAGCTTTACCCTCGACGTGGTCAACGCGCGGATTGTCTTCGAAGCCGGTGAGGACGGCAAAATCGCCGCACTCACGCTGTTCCAGAACGGCGAGCACCGGGCCGTGCGCCTGGATGATGAGGGCACGCCGCTTCCCGATCTGAGCCAGTACGTCGGACGTTACTTCAGTGCCGAGCTCGAGACTTTCTACGAAGTGACCATCGAGGAAGAGGCGCTGACGCTACGTCATCGCCGCTTCGGCCCGCTGACCCTGGATCACAAGCAGGACGACGCCTTCCAGGCCGCGTTTCCGCTGGTGAGCGTGGACTTCGAACGCGACGCCGACGGCCGGGTCACGGGGCTGAAGGCAGGCAACCAGCGCACCCGGGACGTGCGGTTCGAGCGGGTAGCGAATCCCTGAAAAAGCATGGACACCAAGAAGGCACGAAGACCACGAAGTTTCAATTCCGAGAGGGTTGTCTTTCGGCGTGTTCACGAACTCGCGGCAATCGCCTCGACCTCACGCCAGACCCGCATCAGGTTTTCTCCCAGGATCTTGCGAATATCCGCCTCGGAATAGTCCCGGCGCAGCAGCTCGGCGATCAGGTTCGGGAAGGTCGAGACGTCCTTGAGTCCATCGGGCAGCGAATCGCCCACCCCGTCGTAGTCCGAGCCGATGCCGACATGGTCGATGCCGGCCAGTTCTACGGCGTGATCGATATGGTCGGCCACATCGGCGACGGTGGCAAAGGGATACGGGTTGGCGCTGCGGTAGTCCTCGCTGAAAGCGGCCACGCGCGGATCGTTGCGATCGTCGATGCCGTGCTGCTGCATGAAGCTGGCACGCGCGGCCGAGAAGCGATCCTGCCACTGGTTGGCCTCCTCGGTCAGGAAGGCCGAACCGAAGTTGATCATCACGACGCCGCCGTTCTCGCCGATGGCGCGGATGATCTCGTCGGAGACGTTGCGCTCGAAACCGGGCGTGAAGTGCCGGGCCGAGGAATGCGATGCGATGACCGGCGCGCGGGTGACCTCGATGACATCGAAGAACGCTTGGTCGGAGATATGCGACACGTCGACCATGATGCCCAGCCGGTTCATCTCGCCGACCAGCTCGACGCCGAACGGGCTCAGGCCCTGCCACATGGCCACCGGGTCATAGGACGAATCGGCGACATGGTTGGCCTGTGAGTGGGCCAGCGTGATGTAGCGAATTCCGCGTTCGTGGAAATGGCGCAGGTTGTCGAGATCGCCGGCAATGGCAGCGGCATTTTCCATCCCCAGCGGCAGCGCAATGCGGCCCTCGCCGACCAGGCGCTCGACCTCGTCGGGCGAGCGGGCGATGCCGAAGGTCTCCGGGGCGCGCGCGACCTGCGCCTCGACCAGGTCGATCAACCGATCGGCCAGCGCGGTGGCCTCGCCGCTGGCCTCGGTCTCGGCCGGCAGGTAAATCGACATGAACGGCACATCCAGGCCGCCGGCGCGGGCGCGCGGGGCGTCGAAGTCGTTGCCCGGCACGCTTTGCGACACATCGGCCCATTCGGCGTAGACCCGATACGGCATGTCGACATGGCCGTCGACGATCAGCGCATCGCGGGCCAGAGCTTCGGCGCGCTGCTGCAGCTCATCCTGGGCCTGCCCGGCAGCGGCGATCAGCGTCACCAGCACGGCGGCGGCAATGCGGGGGATTGCTTTCATTGCGGTTCCTTGTCAGCGGTGGTTGTCAAGTTCGATGTAGGCGTCGGAGCAAAAACGCGGCGTGCACAAGGCGAGAAACTCCAGGTCATCCGGCCCGACGGCAGTGATGCGCTGGCGCTCGCCCGGCGCGATGACGATCACGTCGCCGGGACCGACCTCGACGGTCTCGCACCCGACTCCGGCCCGACCTTGCCCGGCCAGTATCACATAACGCTCGGTGATCCCGGCCAGGCGGTGCCAGCGCGTGGTCGTGCCGGCCGGCAGCCTCACCCGGGCGATCGACAGCCCGGGATCGTCTTCGGAATTGGACCACTCGGTGATGAAACAGCCCTCGTGAAACCAGAATTCGCGGGCCTGGCTGCCCCGGATCAATCGCATGGCGAGGAGTCTACCGAGGAGCGAGCCGCGAAGAGATCAGCGTGGGTGCCGGTGCGCTCGAAGCGAACAGCTGTTGGCGTGGCCTTGTAGAGCAGCAGCCAGTCCGGCTCGATATGTAAATCGCGCCAGCCTTTCCAACTGCCTTTCAAGGGATGGCCATTGAGGCGGACGGGTAGCTGGGCACCTTCGATCAGCATTTGCAGGACAAGACGAAGCTTCGTCATGTCCTTTCCTCTCTTCTTGGCGCGTTTGACATCGCGCCGGAATTGACCCGAATAACCGGGTCTCCTCACTCAGATACCCAATTGCTCGAACAGATCATCGGCGTCCCTGGCGGTGTGAACGTCTTCACCACGCTCGCTCTTCTGCGTTGAAGCTGCGGACCCCGCCCGTCTGCCGACAATGGCCAGCGGTGGGTATCTGGACTCTGGCCGACTCTGGTCGCTCAGGGAACGACCCGGAACGCCCGTCTGCCACTCATGCGGTAGATCGAGAAATCCGCCCGGTCCGTGGTCAGTATCAAATCGCTGCCCAGATCCTCAGCCAGCACCACCAGGGTTGCGTCGGCGAAGTCCATCGGCCGGTCTGCATACTTGTCCATCAGATCCCTTGCCCTGCGCAAGGTGTCGAGGGAGGAAGGCGCGACCAGCGCGCCACCGGCAAGTACAAAGTCCAGGCAGGCCGTCGCACCCCGGGGTACGCGCCCCAGCAGATGGGTCGCTTCGGTGAGCACCGCTTCCGAGGTAATGACTTCGCCAGTCCACGCCGAAAAATACGCAGCGCACTCGGCGTGCTGCGACTGGCTCCGGTCCAGCAACGAGACCAGCGCCCCGGTATCGAGCAGCAATCTGTTACTCACGCGTCAGTGTCGCCAGCAAGTACTCCCGATGGCGTTCCGCCAGATCCGGGATGCCCGACTCCAGTGAGCCCAGCAAATGATTCACCCGGGCCGCGGGCGGTCGACGGGCATCGTGACCGAGGTGCAGATGCTCGCGCAACGCCTCGCGCACGATTTCGGCGCTTTTCGTACCGCTCCGCCGACTCGCCTCGCGCAGGGCCTCGCGCAATTCCTCTGGCAAACGAACTGTTAATTGCGTATTCATGGGGTGCAATTGTAATGCAATGCAATTCGTTGCGCAACTTGAGGCCAATGAGGGCCAGGCAACAAGCGCCGAAGTCAATCGAAATGATGTCTGCAATGGGGCCAGCGGTGACGGTGCGGTCTATGGACTTTCAAGCACGCATCCGAAACCACTGAAAAGCAGGGCGCGCGGCTGTTGCAACCCGGTCAGATGGAATCGGGATGGGCGAAAAATCGCCAAAGGCGTGTTTCGCCTGGTGACACGGCTGGGCTGCCGGGTGACCCCAAGATCGCGACCCCGGCCCTGTGTTCGCCGACCCCGCGCCAAGCCTGATCTCCCTTTTCAAGCGCTGTGCCCGATTCTCGCTGCGGCAACGGCGTGAGGCATGAGGAATCCGGCGATAGCGTCGATAACCTCAGCCAGACTGCCGGGGCGGTGCGTCACATTCTCCACGAACGCTTTCCACTGACGCTGTTTCTGCTCGTCTTCGGCGAAGGATCGCGCTAAAGCATCCGGAAGCTCGGTCGGAATCTCTGTATCGCGCCGCTTGAAGGTTGCGGCGATCGCACTGGCCAGCCGGTCGCCATCGAATTGGAACGACTGACTGAGGAGCCAGATGTCGTAGTAATCCTTCATCCGGCTGTTCGCGCGCCCGAGCGCGACCATGGCCTGGAATTTCTCGGCGATCACTGTTTCCCGAGCGTAAGCGCGTAGGCGCGGAGCCGGAGAGTCCAGCATGCATGGATAGTCGATGACCTCGGCGCCTGGCTCCAGCGCATCCCCGAAAGCGATGTCGACTGTGACGGCGATGAGGGCCCCACTAATCGATGCCGTCGTCCTAAGCCGGAGGCCGCCGTACTCGAGCCCCTCCCGAATCGGGTCCACACGAACGGCGTTCACATCGAAGCAAACACCATCATCGACCTCGGTGGCGAGGATTTCTCGGAACGCTTCAAGCATCGCGTCCGCGCTCGGATCACCGAAACCCAGCAGGTCCAGGTCTCGAGTGGCCCGATGGGGATCGGTGAACCAACTGGTCAACAGCATTGCGCCCTTGAGCACGAACCGGTCGGCAAAGGCGGATACGCTCAAGCGGTAGATCAGGCGTTCGAGCACGTAGCGAGTAAGAATCAGATCGAAGCTGAGCCCCGTTTCCCGGGATAGATTCTGCAGTCGCGCCCGAATGGAGGCGCCAACGTTTCTGATCTCCTTAGCCATTGGCGGTCAGCGCCTCCAGGTACGGCCTGATAACCGTGGACACCCCGCCTTTCTCGGCTTGCCGGCCGATTTCCGCTGGCGTTGCCTTGTGCTGCTTCAGCGCCTCCTGAAGCCCTTCAATTGCGACCGACAAGCCCACCTTGCCACGGTGCCGAAAGCAATCCGCCACCGTCTTGGATACACTGAAAACCTTCACAGTGACACCCTCGATCGCGTGTGTTTCAACCCCTTCCGTCAGCAGCGAGTCCGCGAAGCGCACAAAACGAAGGTCCGGACCGGCCTGCTTCGGTGCCCATGCCCTGGGTTCGATCGCCATCCAGACCTTGGAGGGAAGCTGGTCCGTCAAACCATGAAAAGCCAGCGCGGAAACGAGACAGATGACGCCCTTGGGGACGCGCTTGCAAGCCTCTGCCAGGCTATGGTTCGGGTCCAGGTCGGCATCTGTCAGTTGGTAAACGCCCCGCGACAGGCGGATGACCTCACCGGCCCGTTCCATACGACTCATGGTCGCCCCTGTCACACCGGCCTCGCGAAGCTCCGCCAGGCGCATCATTCCCCGTGCCTTGAGCAGAGTCCTGGCCTGTTCACGCTGCGATCGGGTTTTGCTCACTGATACAAACTCTTTATGTATAGAGTTTAAACACCTAGGATTTGTATCACACTTACGCCCGGCACGCCACCTTTACGAAATCCGCCGAGCGAAGACGGGGCAGGATGGAGAATCCGGGCGTGGCCTGTCTGGAGGAATCAGGCTACCGACACAGCTCGCCAGATTTTTCTCAACCAGGATGAACGAACATGACCGAGGAGCAGAACACCGCGCAGCGGCCGGCAATCGCCGGATGACATCGGCGAGGGGCTCAGCAATGGGTGTCCCGACTCTCCGCGGCGTTGGTCGCTTGACAGACGAGATGCCGTCGGCCTATGACCCCGATTCATCCCGGAAAATGGCGCGTTTAACGACTGAAAACTGGTTGCTGGGGGAGGATTCGTGTTGAATATCATGGCGTTACGCTGGTCCGACCCCGCACCCCTCCACCGCTGCCCTTCAGTCAGCGTTTTGTCGAGCGATTGAATTGGGGTCTGGACGGTGGACATCTCACCGTGCGTCGGGCAGCAAAACTGATGGGCATGAGCATCGACGACCTGTCTGCCCTATTCCGAGCCCACGACATGCCTGTTCCGTTTGACTTCTGAAGGCTGGCTGCGCCGCCAGGTCAACCAATTTCGTTTCGGACTCGGCTAGAAACCCTAATGTTGGTGACTGGAGCGCGTTATCTCACGCGATTCCGAGAAACCTGAAAAGCAGGGCGCGCGGCTTTTACAGACCGGTCAGATGGAATCGGGATGGGCGAAAAATCGCCAAAGGCGTGTTTTGCCTATTGACACGGCTGGGCTAATGGGTGACCCCAATCCTCTCTCTTGTTGAGCTCTATGCATGAAACAAGACCCGACCCCAAGACCTTTTCGTTCAACCAGAATTGGTGTTCACGTTGAATCAGAATCGGTGTTCACGTTCGGCCAGAATGGGTGTTCACGATGGGCCGGAATATGCAGAGGATTCGTGTTGAATATCATGGCGTTACGCTGGTCCGACCCCCCCCCACTCTGCTGAGCTGCCGGCGGTGAGGTGGAAGCTGCAGAATATCCGACGGCTGATGGCGGAAAACCCAGCGAAACATGCCGCCCAGCTTGAGGAACTGACAAAAGTCCTGGAGAGGACGACTACGTCTTAGCTCATTACGATGATTGCTCTGCGCTCTGCAGACGCCGACGGCCTATGGCGCCGATTCATCCCGAAAAATGGCGCGTTTAACGACTGAAAATTAGTCGCTGTGGGAGGATTCATATTGAATGTCAAGGCGTTACGCTGGTCCGACCCCGAACCGACTGAAATTTAGTTGCTGCGGGAGGATTCAATTTGAACTTCGCGGAGTTACGCTGGTCCGACCCCGTCCCGCCGCTGATCCCTGTGCAAGTTATGCGTTACGCAACTTCTATCACACGCGCAAGGGACAACCTTATCTTTTGCTTCACAATAAACACTTTTGTCACAACAACTTCCAACGCTTGCCCTATCACCAGGTGCTCCTGGTACTCCGAGTACTCGTAGCCGCCCTTTCTCATTTCGCTGTCTGGGATATAGCCATAGATTGCGTTGGGTAGCTCAACGAGCACGGCTGTTTGAGTCACTGCAGTGACAAACGCAGTTAGGCGAGTGCCGACCGAAAGGGCTTTATGTATCTCTTCCCAGGGGCTAGGTGAAAGTTGTCGAACACTTACAAACAAAGCGTGATTGTCTTGATCATGCCCTGTCACTTTCGCCTCGAACTCTTTGCCAAGGAGATCATCGCCGGTAGGGACATTTTCAGAGAACCATGATATTTCCGTTCGCGGTAAGATTGCACTGAGATCACTGCCTTGCAGAACACAGGCATACCCATTGTAGAATCTGGCTCTAATGTTCACCGAAACACGTGATCCAACCTCCGGCAAGCTCTCCATTTCCCAAGGATTCCCCTCCGCTTCTCTTACGGAAACTATCAGTTGCTGACGTTCGGAATCCATTTCCTTAACAAGGACGTTAATGAACTGACCGATCTTGAGCAGTTCATTGCACGCAAACCCTGGGCCCCAAGCGCATTCGATCTTTGGAATATACGCCGTAACCCCTCGGACAGCACAGACAGCGTACGATTCCGCAACGTCCACAATCTCAGCCCTATGAATAGAACCCAACTCTATGCCAGCTCGAGTTACAAAATCAGAAAAGTCCAACTCGTCACGAGCATGAATTCGACGCAAGTATCCAACTTTTGCAGGCCCATACTCTGCGTATTTCGACGCCTTCTTTGTTACAAAGGTAGCGCGATGCTCTAACCGCAAATCACCGTCAACCGCTTTAAGCAAGCGATCATAGAAACTGATCGCATTTGAAAAACTAACCACGTAGATGCTTTCAGCACCTTCATCTAAGTTTCTTGTCAACCGGTTCAAGTAAGGGCGAAGGCCCTCACTATCCATCTTGTAGCTCTTCGCTAGCAAAAGAACTGCGACTCGAAAATCTTGCGTGATGTAGCTGAGGCGAACCTCGTCGGAATGGCCCCTTCGAGCAATCGCAAGAACAAATCGGAGCAATTCCATTACCGAGTCGGTTCTATCCCGTGAGTCACCTCTCGACGCTAGGTACTCGCCGAGTCTATTAAGTTCATTCAAAAAAACGGATATAAAGTATCCTGATTCGTCCAATTCGACTAATTCGGAAAACAATTCCGCCGCTTCCCTACTATTAGCAAACTCAGGCTCTAAAAAATGCTTCTGAAATACCGGGTAGGCATGCATGCCGATAGAGTTCGCCATCTTTCTCACCAAGGCGAGATCGATGGCGCACGCTGCCGTAGGATTAAGGTTGGTGCGAACCTTTACGCATACTAAGCGTGGTATCGCCACTCGGATTGCTGAAAGTATGTTCCGTGTTTGGTCATTCGTTTCCCGCATACGAAGGATTAGAGTTCCATCCGCGTGACCAACAATTGATTCCACATCCTTTACCCATTTAATCCTGAGTCGCGCGGTAGCCATTTCAGGCATCATTGACAAAAGGTTGTGCCTAATAAACTCGGTTGAAGCGCTTCCTACTTGAAGTGCCAGATACTGGCGTGAACCCCAACGAAAGAAATCGAAGAATGGCTTGATGACGTGGATCTTAAACTTGTTTACTCGTTCAGGGTCTTGAACAACCAAGATCACAATGATGATGAAAGCTCCCCAGCCGCCCAGCTGCAGTAGCAACCCAACCACTTCCTTCAACTCCATTTTTCACCCTCTAGATAGCTCGACGGCGTTTTCTAGACACTCGGAGCTCCCGCAGTAAATTAATAGCTCTCCCGCCATTGGCAGGAGGGCACCCAAATTTTCCTGATCAATTGAAATTTCGCACGAAGCGCACCGCAAGAGTCCTTGCTCAAACTCTTCGTAAAGACCATAACGAGATAAAATCTCCTTCAAATCTCGATCTCGAACAGCGCTGATTTCTATATCATCGCTCATAGTCTGCGCCCTCTTGCGTATAGATTCTTTATCTGTAGGTTCTCCGAATTCTTTCAAGAAGTTTCGGAACTCTATTGTTGAGTCATATAGTTACAGCGTTAATGAGAATCTGCTGATTTGGTTCTGGCCGCGAGGCCACGCTGGGAAGTATAAACGCCCTTTTGGCTGCATTCCAGTAGTATCCGGACCCTCACCAATCCGGCGTTTGGCGTCGATTTAAACTCCAGAGTAAACGCATTTCGCTCTTTTTTCTGCACTCTGCCCTCGAAAAACTCCGATTTCCCCCGTTGTAGCGCACCGCGAAGTGGGCCGCCTCGGAGAACGCCAAGGCCAGATAGCGGTTGCCGCACTTCTTGTTGTCGGCCTATGACGCCGATTCACCCCGAAAAATGGCGCGTTTAACGACTGAAAATTAGTCGATGTGGGAGGATTCATATTGAATATCATGGCGTTACGCTGGTCCGACCCCGCACCGCGGACGTGTTTTGCCTGGTGACACGGCTGGGCTGATGTACGACCCCAAATTCACCTCGCGTTGTTGCACCTGCCGAATCAATCCACCTGTTCAGCGGTCTCGTCCCCATCCTCGGAGCCGTCGCCATTCAGCCAGTACTCCGGGATGAGCGCAGCCCCATTCCTCCACCTCTCGACTACCGCAGCCTGGAACCATTCCTCGGTTGGATCCGCATGCTCCGTCACTATCACCTGGAAGCCACCGCCAGATGCCTGGACCACGTCGCGGATTAATTTGAAAATGCGAAGGACCGCGAGCCGGTCTTCATCCTCGAGAACAGCCATCGAGCCATCTACGTCCCGCTCGGCTGGAAAGTAGACCTGCGAAGGCTGGTCGAGGAAGAGGAACCGCGGCACGGGCCGGTCCTTCCGAATGAACCAGGTGTGCAGGGCCAGATGCGCGATGAGATGGCACCCAAGCCAGTTTGCGCCGCTGCCCATGCGGTCCATCGGAATCGGGCCTGAGTCAGCATCCGCGACGACTTGCAGCTTGCGGAGATCGAGCCGGAAGGGGTTGCCGCGGTGTTCGAGCTCGAGCCGCTCCGACCATTCAGTGAGGCGCTTCCCGATGACCGACAGAATCGAGTTGAGCCGCTCCTGGATCTTATCGTCGCCAAGCTCCTCCTCGAGATGCGCAATCTCAGCGCCGCGCTGCGCGATTTCGCGCCGCAATTGGGACGTGTCGGCGATCTGAGGAAGCGTCTCCATGAAGAGGCTGACCCGCCCCAGAACATGCGCTCGTCTGGCGGAGGCGTCGCGCAGGGCTTGAAGTCGGTCGTCCGCCTGTCGGATGGCCTCGAGGCTGACGCGATTCTCCCGGAGGAGACGACGCGTATCGCCGATCATGGTTTCCTGCTCTAGGATCAACGCCTCCAGACCGGGAGTGTGCTTCGCAACGGTCCCAAGCTGAGAGGCCGCTCTCTGCATCTCGGCCTGCAGCTGCACCAGCTTGGGGATGCCGGGTGTCGGTTGCTCGCAGAGTGGGCAGCACGGTTCTTCGTCAGCGGATGCGAAAATATTCAGACTCGAAAGCCGAGACACCTGCTCACCGGCCTCGCGAGCGAATCCACCCTCATCGGCCAGGAGAGAACGCATTGCCTCAAGCTCATGCTGCTGACGCTGGAGCTGCTCGCGGAGACGCGCGCGCTCTTCATTCAACCTGCCGAGTTCGGCCTGTTCGATGCTCTGCTCGTAGCGGACCAGCTGTTCCTCCGGCGACGCTTTCGCGGCGTCCCGAAGGAGCTCCACCGCAGCCTCCCAAGTTGTCGGAGATGCGTCCGCCTCAAGAATCCCGACGTCTCTGGCCTCCGAGATCAACGCTGCGGCGCTGCCGAGGCCCTCGCCCGCAATAGCCTCGAGCTGAGCAAGACTGCGCTCACGATCGCGCAGCTTGCGCCGTAGGTCCTTGAGCTTCGTCTTCTTCGCGACGTAATCATCATCCACCGCGCCGAGGAAGTACGGCAGCGTGTCCTTGATGGCCTGGGCCACCCAGTTGTCGCTCTGCTTGTGGAACAAGTGGCCAGGCTGCGAAATCTCGTTCTGCGGCTGGAACACGAACGCAAGCGCATGCCGGAGCTTCGCCGAGAGCGGATCTCGGGTCTGGCCCTCCGGCGGCTCGTGTAAGTTGAGACCGATGCCGACGACGTTGGTCAGTCGTTCTACGATGGTGTCGATGTTCGTCGTCGCGTCGAGTTCCCCCAACACGGGAAGCTCAACCTCGGCTGCCACGGCGTAGAAGGCGTCGGACGTCGTGTCTCTCCCAGGGTCGGGCGACCTCCGTGCGACGAAGTGCTGCGACGTGCCGTCCGTGAACCGGATGCCGTACCAGGCAACGTTGTTGCGGATGACTCCCTCGGGAACCGCGCACGTCGAGCTTCCGAGGCAGTAGTCGACGATGCTGATGAGCGCCGACTTCCCCGTCTTCGAGTCGCCGGTGATGATGTTCATCTCACCGGGTCGAAGAGAGAGAACCCGACGGTCCCCCCGGGTCGAGTACAGCAAGATATCGAGAATCTGGATGCTCATGGTGCAACTCCCCACAGAGCCATGACGGTGGCGTAGTTACCTGCGCCAGCGAACCACTTGCCAACGAACTCAGCCTTCTTGACGCAAGCCTTCACCTCGTCGGTGGCCTCGCGCTCGAACCGCGCCATCGATCGAGGACAGTCTGCAGCGGTCAGCCGGGCATCATCGAGCGTTAGCATTTGGCCACTCGAGCCAAAGAGGATCCCCTCCTTCACCAGCGGCACGACCGCACGAGCTCGTTCTGCGAAACCGACGAGGGCGTGTGGGTTCTCCGCCAACCACGACGCCATGGATGTCCTGGTCGATCGTGGCAGGTCTTCGCGAGTGGCCTTGTGCAGCGTGATTGGGACGGCGACGAAGGCGAGCGCGTAGGGAAGCCCGTTCTCCCGAACACTCGCGTAGCCACGGGCGCACGACCAGATGGTCGCTCCAACGAATGCAGGGTTGAGCAACCGAGCTTGCTCTGGCGGACGCTCGACCCACGGCGTCACACTCATGACGCCTCCTTGGGCTCGAGGAGGTGCTGGAGGCGGGCAATGAAGTCCGGGTGCCAGCCCACATGCAGGCGGTCAGCCAGAATGTGAAGCGAGCCACGAGACATGCTCGGGTGCTTCACCTGCTTGCGAATCGGGAAGCAGCTCTTCTCGACCCAAGTGTAGATCGCCTGAGCGGCCCGCCGCTTCACGTCTTCTGCAGCATCTTCGCCAAGTTCATCGGAAACACGGTCGAATTCGAGCTCCCACTCCTCGCGTAGGTGCTGTTCATACCGGTCGAGCTCGCCCACCAGCAGAAGGTCCTCCCGCATCCATCGGGAACGCTGTTCGAACGCTCGGAAGTAGTCTCGGATCGCCGCGAGCACGCGTCGATTGCCGACGCCTGTGAGCTTCGCCTGGTGCACGAAGATGGCGTTCTCGTACGCATCGGCGTCGACCTCTGCGTCGAGAATGTCCTGGTCGACCGGCAGCGCATTGAGCTTGAACTGTTCGCGAAGGTCGTCGAGCTCGGATTCCAACTCATTGCTCAGGATCGGCAGCGTCTCCGCGTCCATCATCTGGCGGAGAGCGCGACCGAACCACCACCCCTCAAGGCGAGACAGGAACGAGTCCACATGCTGGCGCCGCACGGAAAGCCGAACCTCCTGACGCAGCTCGCCGCCGGTGCAGTCGATGGATGGCGCCTGCGGTGCGACGGTCACAGACTCCAAGAGTTGAATGCGAGCCTCGTCGGCCAGGTCCCGGAACAGTTCGTAGGCCGGCGCATTCGTCTGACTCGTAGAGGTCGTCGCCGTGTGCGCCAGGCGTTTCGATGCTTCGTCGACATTGCGCTCATTGGCCAACAACATGCTCGCCGCGGACCCTGCTCCGACGTCGCTGGTCGTGACCAGAAAGAGCTGGCCGTCAGCGGGGATCGCCTTGTTGGCACGACCCTCCATCCAAACGCGAAGAGTCTTCCAGAGATCCGGGCTCGCATCCGTCAGATTGGCAGCCCGCTCGCAATGGTGCTTAAGCTGACCTGATTAGGTACGTTTCTCAGCCAATCACCAGCGAGGCCGGCCGGGGTGCCTGGCGGGCAGTGGCGTCGCCTGCCGGCGAGCCGCGGGTCGATCGGCAG
>SR_TP_S13solDRAFT_1000300_pt1 | contig 22146 bp, 16 predicted proteins | sample SodReaTP_S13sol_FD_11159 | JGI IMG/M metagenome (IMG submission 11159)
TCTGCTCCACCTCGTCGGCCAGCTTTTCGATGGCCCGGGCGGTCTCGTGGGCCACCACCTTGCCGGCACGGGCCTCGTTGTCCGCCTGGCGCGCGGACTCGGCGGCCAGCGCCGTGTTGGAGGCCACCTCGTGGACCGTGGCGCTCATCTCGTTCATGGCGGTGGCCACCTGGTCGGTCTCGCCGCGCTGACGTTCGATGCCGGCAACGGTCTCATGGACCGTGCTGGATGTCTCCCGACCGGCCGCCTCCAGATCCTCGGCACTGACACTGATGCGATCCAGCACCGTGCGCAGTCTGGCCTCCAGGAAATGCAGCGCAACTTCAATCTGTGCCGCCTCGCCGCTGGCGCTGGAATACACCGCATCCATGACCGGATTGTCCACCACCTTGCGGGCATGGGCGGCGACCCGCAGCAGCGGGGCCAGCAGCCAGTAGGCATAGGCACAGGCGGCCGCGCCCGCCACGACGAACACCCCGAGGGTGGCCAGGAGCCCGGACACACCCTGCCCCGCCAGCAGGGCCAGCAGCAGGATCAGTAACTGGCCAAGGGCAATGCGTGGCATCAGGCCCTGGTGGAAACGACGGGCCAGGTTGGCCTTGCCCTTCCATAGCTTGCGGTACAGGCGCTCGGCCCGGCTCACATCCGCCCGGCGGGGGATGGCACGCACCGACTCGTAACCGGCAATCTTGCCGTTCTCGTAGACCGGGGTGACATAGGCATCCACCCAGTAATGATCGCCGCTCTTCGACCGGTTCTTGACGATGCCCATCCAGGCCTTGCCGGACTTGACCGTATTCCATAGATCCTCGAAGGCCGCCGGGGGCATGTCCGGATGGCGCACCACGTTGTGGTTCTTGTGCAAAAGCTCACTGCGGTCAAAACCACTCACCTTGACGAAGACATCATTGGCGTAGGTGATGCTGCCCTTGAGATCCGTGGAGGTAATCAGGGTCCGTCCCTCGGGAATCGGGAATTCCTTTCCGGTGACAGGCAGATTCTTCTTCATTTCATCTCCAGCAAAACGGCTACGAGGGGCATCCCTAAGGGTGACCCGAACAGGTACATGAATGAGCGATGGCAAGGACCCGATACAAAAGATCGGCCGCCGAGCGGAATTCTTGAGTCGCGTCGTGAAGTATTGCAGAAACGGCGCGGGTGGGTGTTGACCCGCGTCAGGCCGATGACCCCGGCTGTCAGGCGTTCAGCCGCTCCAGCTGCTGACCGGCCAGGCGCACCAGCAACCGAAAGGCCTCGTAGGCACGTTCGTCCAGATGACACTGGCTGCAGCGACGATCCCCGTAGATCAGGCCCGCAGGCTCGCCGTGGACGAACAGGGACATGGCGAAAAACCCCTGTACCCCCACCAGTTCGCGCACACCTTCCGGCACCTGGGGCCAGGCACGGGCCTGGTTGTCGGCCTTGAGCCAGAAGGCGGAGGGTTTCTCCAGCAGACGCGTGAACAGGCCTCCCTGGGCCAGGGGCAACTCAAAACGATTGAAGGCGGGCTCAAAGTCCGTGCCCTGGAGATACTCCGCGGCCAGCATCTCCCGGTCTTTGGACAGACCTGCAAATGCCACCCGGTTCAGACCCAGACCATGATGCAGGCCCCGCACCAGTGCCTTGAGCACCTGGGCCCGGCTTTCCGGGGTCGCCCTCAGACTGGCCAGACACGCGGCGAAGTCATCGGCCCGGGGCGCAAGGCAGAAATGGGCCTGGTAGTCGCCCTCGGACTGCTCGGACCGACCCTGGCCATCCAGGGTTAGCTCGGCCACCGGCCCCAGGCCGTAAAACGCCGCATCGCCGTTGAAGCCTTCCACGATCCGGTTGATGCGCTCGACGACCGTGTCCCGGGATTCATCCAGAAACGCCGCCAGCAGGCCCAGATCCCCCGTGAGCAGGGGGTCCCGCCAGCCCCCAAGCCCATCCCGGGCCAGCTGCACGGCCAGCATCACCCCGAGGGTGCGCATGTGCTGGGCGTTGCGGGCACGCATGGACTCCTGAACCATCTCAGGCAAGTGCCAATGGCGGGCCAGATCACGGCCCAGCTCCTCCAGGCTCTCGCCCAGGGTGACGTATTCCGCCTCGTGGGGCAGCACATGGATGTCATTGACCAGCTCCAGGTAGCGGTCCATGCGCCGATCCCCGTGGGCGAGCAGAAACAGCTCGCCCAGGTTGTGCATCAAGGCTGCCAGGGACACCTCGGCGGGAGACAGGTCATGGCGACTCTCGGCCCAGTCCGCCGCCAGCCTGGCGGCCAGCAGTGCCTGGGCGGCGCAGCGGTGATAGCGAGGCAGACTGGCTGCAGTCAGCCGGTCGGTGGCCACCGGCGCCTCCCGGGCCATGTCCACCAGCACCTGGGTGCCCAACATACGAATGGCATCCTCCAGGGTGCTGACCTCGTTGCGAAAGTGGCGGTGGGGCACGGCATTGGCACGGTGCAGCAGGCGCAGGGCCAGGGCCGGATCGCCCATGACGGCACCGGCCAGGGTCCTGAGGGTGGTGCGGCTGTCCGTGGCCAGTTCAGCCACACGCCTGGCCGTGCCTTGCAGCAGGGGAAGTTCGTCGGGGGTGGCGACGGCGGCTTCCTGACTCAGGAAGGTGGCTGGTGGAACGCTACGCGGTGTATCCAATGGATAGTTTTCCGGATGAGGCGAGACTACCCGCTGAATCGGGGTACCCGCCATGAGGCTTTGTTCGCTATTATTGGCCGCGACGTCGACACACTCAAGCCACGGCATATTCCCTGGCGCGTCTACCGAATCCACAAGACTGGAGTTCTCGTTCGTGAATCTGATCCTTGGCTCCGTCATCGTCATGGTCGCCGTTCTGGGCGGCTTCATGGCCCACGGCGGTCAGCTGCTGGCCATCTGGCAGCCCTACGAAATCGTCATCATCTGCGGCGCTGCCCTGGGCGCCTTCATCATCTCCAACCCCATGAAGGTGGTGATGAAGGTCTTCAAGTCCATCCCTTCGCTGATGGCCGGGCCCAAGTACAAGAAACAGGACTACCTGGACCTGCTGGCCCTGCTCTACGACCTGTTCAGCAAGGCGCGCAAGGAAGGCCTCATGGGCATCGAGCCCGACATCGAGGAGCCCGAGGAAAGCGCCGTCTTCCAGAAATACCCCCGCATCCTCAAGAACCACCATGCGGTTGAGTTCATCTCCGATTACATGCGCCTGGTGGTCAGCGGCAGCATGAATCCCTTCGAACTCGACAACCTCATGGACATCGAGCTTGAGACCCATCATCACGAGGCCGGCGAATCCGCCCACGCGGTACAGCGGGTGGCCGACGCTCTGCCCGCCTTCGGCATCGTGGCCGCGGTGCTCGGCATCGTGAACACCATGGACTCCCTGGGCGGGCCCATCGAGGAGATCGGCGCCAAGGTGGCCGCGGCCCTGGTGGGCACCTTCCTGGGTATCCTGCTGGCCTACGGCTTCGTGGGCCCCATGAGTACGGCCCTGGAGCGTCGCGCCGAGGACGAGGCGAAGTTCCTTGCCTGCCTGAAGGCCTGCATCCTGGCCAACGTGCAGGGCTACAGCCCCCAGGTGTCGGTGGAGTTCGGTCGCAAGACCATGCTCTCCCAGATGCGTCCCAGCTTCGAGGAACTCGAACAGCACCTGCGCGGCACCAAGGAGTAATGCCCCTTGGCGCTGGATGACAAGAAACAGCCGATCGTCGTCAAGAAGATCATCAAGAAGGGCGGCCACCACGGTGGCGCCTGGAAGATCGCCTTTGCAGATTTCGCCACGGCCATGATGGCCTTCTTTCTCCTGCTGTGGATCCTCGGCGTCACCGATGACGAACAAAAGGCCGCCATTTCCGAATACTTCCAGAATCCTTCCGCCTTCATGGGGGCAAGTCCCACACCCGCCTTTGAATCCGGCACCGGCACCTCCCCCTCCCTGATCGACTTCGAGGGCGCCATCGACATGGCCCCGGAGCAGGAAATCGCGCAGCTGGATGCCGAGACCCTGGAAGAACTGGCCGAGCAACAGGAAAAGGAGCGCCTGGAGACCCTGATGCAGGCCCTCGAAGAGGCCATGGACCGCAGCCAGGCCCTGGAACCGTTCAAGGATCAGTTGCTCCTGGATATCACCCCCGAAGGACTGCGTATCCAGATCGTGGATAAGGAAAACCGGCCCATGTTCGACCTGGGCAGTGCCCAGCTGCGCAGCTACTCCGTCGCGATCCTTCAGGAGCTGGGGGGCCTCGTCAACCAGGTACCCAACAAGATCAGCATCACCGGACACACCGACGCCCGGCCCTTCCTGCGGCCCAACTACAGCAACTGGGAACTGTCCTCGGACCGGGCCAACGCCGCCCGGCGTGCCCTGGTGGACGGCGGCATGGAAGAGGCCAAGATCGGCCGCGTGGTCGGGCTCGCGTCCACGGTATTGTTCAACAAGGCCGAGCCGGAAAGCCCCATCAACCGACGCATCAGTATCATCGTCATGACCAAGGAGACCGAAGCGGCCATCCAGAAGGAATCCGAGGCCCCGACCTACGAATTACAGGAATTACAGGAATGACCACCTGAACATCAGGTTTTGATAATATGTGCCCCCGCACGGCACGCCTATTCCCGGTTCCAGAGGGTCCGCCGGTGCATCAACGGCCCCGTAGAGGACCGCAGGCAGTAGACACAATTGGTTTTCCTCAGTGTCCGAATCAATGTCCGAAGCAGACCCAGGCAGGGTGATACTAGCCGCGGGCCTGCACACGGGACCACGCGCCACTGACCGGATCCCTTACCAAGGCGAATATCACCGATGATCAAACGCGTTTTTCCCTTTCTGAGCTGGCTTCCCCTCACGGGTGACAATGTCCGTGCCGACCTGATGGCCGGCATCGCCGTCGCGCTGGTGCTGATCCCCCAGTCTATGGCCTACGCCCAGCTGGCCGGCCTGCCACCGGTCTACGGCCTGTACGCCGCTTTCCTGCCCGTGATCGTGGCTGCCCTGTGGGGATCATCGAACCAACTGGCCACGGGCCCGGTCGCGGTGGTCTCGCTGCTCACCGCCGCCGCCCTGATCCCCCTGGCCGCGGAAGGCTCCACGGAATACGTGGCCCTGGCCATCGTGCTCGCCCTGCTGGTGGGAATCGTGCAGTTGGCCATGGGCCTGTTGCGCCTGGGCGCCCTGGTGAGTTTCATCTCCCATCCGGTGATCGTCGGATTCACCAACGCCGCGGCCATCATCATCGGCCTGTCCCAGCTGAACAAGCTGTTCGGCCTGCCCCTGGACAGCGACAGCGCCTTCATGGTCAACATCTGGAACATGCTGCTGCGCATGGGCGACGTACACCTGCCGACCCTGGCCATGGGCGTCGGTGCCATCGCAGCCATGTGGGCACTCAAGAAGTACTACCCCCGGTTCCCCGGCGTGTTGCTGGTGGTGGTAGTCGCCATTCTCATCAGCTGGGTCACCGGCTTCGAGCGCAAACAACAGGTCCCTCTGGAAGCCCTGGCGGACGCCGATGTGCGGGAGCTGGTGCGCGATGCCAAGCGCTACGACCAGCGGGCAGACCAGCTGGAAGAAGATGTTCGGCAGTTCGAGCAAGGCCTGCATAGCCTGCAAGGCATCGAGGCCCTGAACCTGCGTTATGAAATGGACCGCACCCGTCTGGAGTCCCAGGAGGTGCGTGAGCGTGCCACCCTGCTGGAGCGCAGCCTGCGCGACGTGGAACTGCGTGCCGTGCGCGGCGAACCCACCCTCTATTACCAGCGACAGACCCTGCCCGCCGACGCCGAGGCCCGTGGCCCCACCTGGCGCATCAGCCGTAGCAGCGAGGACATGGTGCAACTCAACGGCGGCGGTGCCGTGGTGGGCAACGTGCCGCAGGGTCTGCCCAGCCTCTCCATGCCGAGCTTTGGCTGGAGCACCTTCACGGCCCTGATCACCTCCGCGTTCATCATCGCCCTGGTCGGCTTCACCGAGGCCATCGCCATCGCCAAGGCCATGGCCGCCAAGACCGGACAGCGCCTGGACCCCAACAAGGAACTGGTGGGCCAGGGCCTGGCCAACATCGTCGGCAGCGCCAGCCAGGCCTACCCGGTGAGTGGCTCATTCTCCCGCTCGGCGGTGAACCTGACCTCCGGGGCCAAGACCGGCATGTCCTCAGTCATTACCGGCCTGGTAGTGCTGGTGGCCCTGCTGTTCCTGACGCCTCTGCTCTATCACCTGCCCCAGGCGGTGCTGGCGGCCATCATCATGATGGCGGTCATCGGCCTGGTGAACTTCCGCGCCATGCACCACGCCTGGCAGGCCCACCGCCACGATGGCATCGCCGCCATCGTGACCTTCATCGTCACGCTGGCCGTGGCGCCCAACCTGGACCTGGGCATCATCGCCGGCGCCGGTCTGGCCATCATCCTGTTTCTGTACCGCAGGATGCACCCCCGGGTCTCCGAGCTGGCCCGCTACGAGGACGGCACCCTGCGCGATGCAAACCTCTACGGACTTCAGACCACCGAGAAGGTCTGCATCATGCGCTTTGACGGCTCCCTGTACTTTGCCAACGTCGCCCATTTCGAGGACGCCATCCTGAACCTCGCGGCGCGCCACCCCAATGCCCGCTACCTTGTCGTAGTAGCCAAGGGCATCAATGAGATCGATGCCTCCGGTGAGGAAGCCATCCGTGGCCTGGCCCGTCGACTGCGTGAACGTGACATGATCCTGGTGATCGCTGGCATCAAGGCCCAGGTACTTGACCTGATGAAGCGCACCGGTCTGTACGACGTGATCGGCGAGAAATACGTGTTCCGTTCCACGGATGCCTCCATCAAGGCGGTGCAGGGGTGGATCGAGGAAGCGGAGGCCGCCGAACAGCAGTCTGCCGGGGAATCGACACAAAAGGATGGCACCAGCTGAGTCTGGCCGGGCATTGACGAGCGCGTAAGCGAACATTATGATGTCGCGCTTGCTGGGCGGTTAGCTCAGCGGTAGAGCACTGCCTTCACACGGCAGGGGTCAGTGGTTCGATCCCACTACCGCCCACCAGAATGAAAGGGCCAGACCTTGCGGTTTGGCCCTTTTTTGTTTGTCCTTCGGAAATTTCGATCGGTACTTCAGAATGCGCTGTCCCACACCTCGGAACGCCGGGCACAGACGATGAAGTGGGGATTTAGCAGGGTGTCCGCCCGGGTGTTGTAACGCAAGGGCGACTGCTCCGGCCAGGTAAGCACATGCCCTCCAGCCGCCTCCACCACTGCCTGGGCGGCCGCGGTGTCCCACTCGCTGGTCAGACCCAGGCGCGGATACAGGTCCGCGGCCCCTTCGGCCACCAGGCAAAACTTGAGCGAACTGCCCATGGAGACCAGCTGTGCATCGGTCAGGCGCTCCATGAAGGCCAGGAAGGCCTCGGACTGGTGGGAACGGCTGCCCACTACCCGCCAGCCGGAGGCCCCTGCCGGCGGCTCGCTAACCCTGATGGGCACGGCCGGGGCATCCCCCGTCTGCTTGAAGGCACCGAGATCGACCCCACCCCAGTAACTCACCCCCAGGGCCGGGGCGTGTACCACCCCGAACACTGCCCGGCCCTGTTCGATGAGTGCCACGTTGACCGTGAACTCGCCGTTGCGCTTGATAAATTCCTTTGTGCCGTCCAGAGGATCAATGAGCCAGTAGCGGTCCCAGGCGAGGCGTTCAGCGGCCGGATCGGCGGCCTCCTCGGAGAGAACCGGCACGCCGGGACTGAGCAGGGAAAGCCCTTCCACCAGCACCTGATGGGCCCGCAGATCCGCTTCCGTGAGCGGGCTCTGGTCGTCCTTGTGTGCCACCGAGAAGTCCTCCCGATAGACCGCCATGATCGCCTCGCCCGCCTGTTTCGCCAACAGGCACACCGCATCTACATTGAACATCAGCGCATGGCCTCCCGGCCGGGGTTAAGGTTCGGTCCGCAGCACAACACAGGACACCTCAATGGTCGCGCAACAGTCCGCGCTCACGCAATAAGGCGATAACCCGTTCGGCGCCTTCCTCTGGGCTCAGGGCCCGGGTGTCGATGCGCAGTTCAGGCTGTTCCGGAGACTCGTAGGGGGAATCTATGCCGGTGAAGTTCTTTAGATCACCACGGCGGGCCTTCTTGTACAACCCTTTGGGATCACGCGCCTCGGCCAGATCCAGCGGGGTGTCCATGAACACCTCAATGAACTCTCCTTCTTCCAGCAGTTCCCGGGCCATGCGGCGCTCGGAGCGGAATGGAGAAATGAAAGCTGTGAGCACCATCAGGCCGGCGTCCACCATGAGCTTGCTAACCTCGGCCACCCGGCGGATGTTCTCTACCCGGTCCGCATCGGTGAAGCCCAGATCCCGGTTGAGGCCGTGACGCACATTGTCCCCGTCCAGGAGATAGGTGTGCGCGCCCTGGCGATAGAGTTTCTGCTCCACCAGGTTTGCCACTGTGGACTTACCCGAACCGGACAGGCCGGTGAACCAGAGCACACAGGGACTATGGCCCATCTGGGTGGAGCGGGCATGCTTGTCGATATCCACATGCTGCAGGTGGATGTTGTGGGCCCGGCGCAGGGCGAAGTTCAGCATGCCGGCACCCACGGTGTTGTTGCTCAGGCGATCGATGAGAATGAAGCCGCCCATGTCCCGGTTCACCGCATAGGGGGTGAAAGGGATCGAGCGATCCAGACCGAGATTGCACATGGCGATGCCGTTAAGCTCTAACTTATCTGCCGCCAGGCGTTCCAGAGTGTTGACGTTCACTTGATACTTGATGTCGGTGACAACGGCGTTGACCGTGTTGCAACCGATCTTCATCAGGTAGGTGCGCCCCGGGAACAGGGGCTGTTCATGCATCCACACCACCTGTGCCTCGAACTGATCCGCCACTTCCATGGGCTCGTCCACGGTGGAGATCACCGAGCCCCGGGAGATATCGATCTCGTCCCTCAGGGTCAGGGTGATGGATTGCCCGGCCACCGCACGCTCCAGGTCGCCCTCGTCGGTGACGATGCGCGCCACGGCACTTTCCTTGCCCGAGGGCTGCACCCGCACCCGATCGCCCGGGTGAATCACGCCGCTGGCCACGTAACCGGAGAACCCTCGGAAATCCAGGTTGGGGCGGTTCACCCACTGCACCGGCAGACAGAACGGCGCCCGCTGCATGCGCGTATCGTCCACCTCCACGGTCTCCAGGAAAGCCATCAGGGTGCTGCCCTGGTACCAGTCCATGGACTCACTGGCGCGGATGATGTTGTCACCCTTGAGGGCGGACATGGGGATGGCAGTGAAGGACTCGAGACCCACCTGCCGGGCGAAGTCCTGATAGTCCTCGACGATCGCCTCAAAGACCGATTGATCGTAACCCATCAGGTCCATCTTGTTGATGGCCAGCACCACATGGCGAATGCCCATCAGGGCCACCAGGTAGCTGTGCCGACGGGTCTGGGTGAGCACGCCCTGGCGGGCATCGATGAGCATCACCGCCACGTCCGCATTGGAGGCGCCGGTGACCATATTGCGGGTGTACTGCTCATGGCCCGGGGTGTCGGCGACGATAAACGTGCGCTTGTCCGTGGCGAAATAACGGTAGGCGACATCGATGGTAATGCCCTGCTCCCTCTCCGCCGCCAGGCCATCCACCAACAGGGCCAGGTCGATGTCCTGGGCCTGGGTGCCCCACTTGCGGGAATCCTTCTCGATGGCCGCCAGTTGGTCCTCGAAGAGCATCTGCGAATCGTAAAGCAGACGGCCGATTAGGGTGCTCTTGCCATCGTCCACGCTGCCGCAGGTGATAAAACGCAGCAAGCTCTTGTGTTCGTGCTGCCTGAGGTAGGCCTCGATGTCGGTGCCGATCAGGGTATCCAGTGCCTGGCTCATCAGAAGTAGCCCTCCTGCTTCTTCTTCTCCATGGGGGCGCCAGCATCCTGGTCGATGATGCGCCCCTGGCGCTCCGAGGTGCCTGCCAGCAGCACCTCCTGGATGATGGCCGGCAGGGTATCCGCATGGGACTCGATGGCACCGGTCAACGGATAACAGCCCAGGGTGCGGAAACGGATGCTGCGCATCATCGGCACCTCGCCCTCGTGCAGGGGCATGCGTTCGTCATCCACCATGATCAGCATCCCGTCCCGCTCCACCACTGGACGAACCGCGGCCAGATACAACGGTACGATGGGTATCTGCTTGAGATAGATGTATTGCCAGATATCCAGCTCGGTCCAGTTGGATAGGGGGAACACGCGGATCGACTCGCCCTGGTGCTTGCGGGTGTTATAAAGCTTCCACAATTCCGGGCGCTGGGTCTTGGGGTCCCAGCGGTGCTGGGCACTGCGAAAGGAGAAGATGCGTTCCTTGGCACGGGATTTCTCCTCATCCCGCCGCGCTCCGCCAAAGGCCACATCGAACCCGTACTTGTCCAAGGCCTGTTTCAGGGCCTCGGTCTTCATGATGTGGGTGTGCAGTTCGGAACCGTGGGTGAAGGGGTTGACGTTCTGGGCCGCCCCCTCCGGGTTGGTGTGGACCAGCAGGTCCATGCCCGAGGTCTGGGCCATGTGGTCCCGAAAGGCGTACATCTCCCGGAACTTCCAGCGGGTATCCACATGCAACAGGGGAAACGGGGGCTTGGACGGGTAGAAAGCCTTCATGGCCAGGTGGAGCATCACCGCGCTGTCCTTGCCGATGGAATACAGCATGACGGGATGTTCCGTCTCCGCAACCACCTCCCGCATGATGTGGATGCTCTCCGCCTCCAGGCGTTGCAGGTGGGTCAATGTGTCTCGATCGATCATGAACGCTTCCCGTCAATGAATACCGGCCCGGGATGACACGCTACAGCTCTCCCCCGGACACCTTCCCCTGGCACAGATGTCACGTGCCGGCCCTTCACCGGCAGGACTGAACCAATCGACACCCTCTGGATCAGATCATCATGTCCTACCACCCGCCCCAGCGCGGCTGGCAACCTGCGGTCGTAGACAGGCACTGCGCCCAATGCGCTGCAGCGGCCTATTCCAAGGCACTGATTTCCTGAAATATGGCAATCTGGTGAATGCTTGGCGCGAGGACAATCAGCAGCCCCCGCGTCCTGTCCAGAGGCAAAACAGGCGTATCTTAATGTACCATAGGCAACTTGCAATGCGGCCCAGCCTGATCCCAAGGAGCCCCCATGACATCCCGCACCGTTACCCTCACCGACAACGCCACCGGCAAGACCATTGAACTGCCTGTCCATGAGGGACAACACGGCCCGGCGGCCATCGATATCCGCGGCCTGTACAAGGAACTGGGCTACTTCACCTACGACCCCGGCTTCATGTCCACCGCCAGCTGCTCCAGCGCCATCACCTATATCGACGGCGATGCGGGTGTGCTCATGTATCGGGGTTATCCCATTGAGCAACTGGCCGAGCACAGCACCTATCTGGAGACCTGCCACCTGCTGTTCCACGGTGAGCTGCCCGACTCCGACGAATTGAGCAAATTTACCCGCATCATCAAGGAGCATTCCATGCTCCACGAAGCGATCCGTCGCTTCTACGGCGGTTTCCGCCATGACGCCCACCCCATGGCCATCATGGTGGGTGTGGTCGGCGCACTGTCGGCCTTCTATCACGACAACACCGACGTGCATAACCCCCGGCACCGGGAGATCGCCGCCCACCGCCTGATCTCCAAGATGCCCACCATTGCGGCCTGGTCCTATAAGTACGCCAATGGGCAGCCCTTCCGGTATCCGGACAACAACCTGAGCTACACGGAAAACTTCCTCAAGATGATGTTCAGCGTGCCCACGGAGGAATACACGCCCAACCCCACCTTCGTGCGCGCCCTGGACCTGATCCTGATCCTGCACGCGGATCACGAGCAGAACGCCTCAACCTCCACCGTGCGCCTGTCCGGCAGCTCCGAGGCCAACCCCTTCGCCGCGGTCTCCGCGGGCATCGCCTCCCTGTGGGGACCGCTGCACGGCGGCGCCAACGAGAAGGTCATCCACATGCTGGAAGAGATCGCCAAGACCGGCGACGTGGATGCCTACATCAAGCGCGCCAAGGACAAGGACGATCCCTTCCGCCTGATGGGCTTCGGGCATCGGGTCTATAAAAACCACGACCCCCGTGCCACCATCATTCGCAAGATGTGCCATGAACTGCTCGATGAGCTGGGCGCCGACAATCAGCCCCTGTTCGAGGTGGCCATGGAGCTGGAACGCATCGCCACCGAGGACGAGTACTTCGTGGAGCGCAAGCTCTATCCCAACGTGGATTTCTACTCCGGCATTATCCTGCGTGCCATGGGCATCCCTCTGAATATGTTCACGGTGATCTTTGCCCTGGCCCGCACCGTGGGCTGGATCTCCCACTGGAACGAGATGATGAACGACCCGGAATCCCGTATCGGTCGTCCGCGCCAGCTCTACACTGGCCGTACTCCCCGGGAATACACCCCCATCGAGCAACGTTGAAACCCGCCCTCACGGGCACCCATGTCTCAAAGGAGTGAAATGTTATGAGTATCGATCGCGTCGTTCTGGCCTTCGCCGGCAGTGTCATCCTGATCTCACTGGCCCTGTCGCAGCTGCACCATGTCTACTGGCTGTTTCTGACCGCCTTTGTCGGTTTCAACCTGCTGCAGTCCGCCTTCACGGGCTTCTGCCCCCTGGCCATCATCCTCAAGAAGCTGGGCCTGACCCCCGGCCAGGCCTTCAGCTGAGCCCCCGGCCTTGACCTTCCCGCCCGGCGTGGCCTGATGGGGCCACGCTGGCGCCTTGAGCCGCCTCAAGGAGTTCCCATGTCCGAGCCAAGCGCCTGCAGCATCCATGCCCTGGAAATGGGGCCCATGGAAAACTTCGTCTACCTGATCCACGATCACGCCTCGGACACCGCCGCGGTGGTGGACCCCGCCTGGGACGTGCCCCAGGTCAACGCCCTGGCCGAACGCCTTGGGGTGCGTATCACCGACATCCTGCTTACCCACAGCCACAACGATCACATCAACGGCATCGGCGATGTGATGGAACGCCACGACGCGCGTATCCACCTGCTCAAGCCCGAGGCACAGTTCTGGGGCCAGCAACTGAGCCGCCCCGAACTGCATCATGGCGGCGATCGCATCCAGCTGGGTGATACCGAGATTGACATCATGCATACCCCGGGACACACCCCCGGCTCCGCCTGTTACCGCATCGGCAACGATCTGATCACCGGCGATACCCTGTTCGTGTTCGGTTGCGGTCGCTGCGACATGAAGGGCGGCGATCCCGAGCAGATGTTCCAGACCCTCAAGCGCATCCGCGAGGAACTGCCCGCCGACACGCAGATCCACCCGGGCCACAACTATGCGGAAAAGCCCACCTCCACCCTGGAGGAACAGGCACAAGCCAATCCCTTCATGTGTTTCACCGAGGTGGATCGCTTTGTTCACTACCGCATGCACGAACACGACCGCACCCGCCACACCCCCTATGGACCGGTCCCCTGCCACCACGACCATCACAAGTCCTAGCTGGTCTGCTTGACCGGCCCGGACAACTGGCATAAACAGAATTACGGGAATACATCGACGGGCGTTGCAAAATGCCCGTTCACCGTGCGTCATTACCCCATAAAAATGCCGCATAATTGGGCCATGATTCGGGAAATGCAAATGTCGTCAGGAGCACAGGGAAGCCGCTCACCCCGCCGGGCATGGACGCATCGTCTCTGCGTCGCCCTCATGTGGCTATGCCTGGCCTTGCTGCCCACCCTGGGCCAGGCCCAGGAACCCCGTTCCACCGATGTAGACTTCAAGTTCGGCCTGCTGCCCTTCGCCAGTCCCGTGGCCCTGTTCCAGCGCTTCGCGCCGCTGCGCGATTATCTCAATGACCAGCTTCACACCCACCTCACCCTGCAGACCGACCGCGACTACCCGACCCACGTGCAGCGCATCGAATCCGGCGAATACGACCTGCTGCTCACCGCGCCCCACTTCGTACCCATTGCCCTGGACACCGGACAGTACGAACTGCTGGCCGCCTACAAGGAAGACCTGGCCACGGTCTACCTGGTGGCACTCGACAACCCGGCCCGCACCATCGCCGATTTGGCCGGGCGACGTATCGGCACACCGCCCCCGGAAGCGGTCGTCACCCTGATCGGCACAGAGCATCTGCGCCTGGCAGTCGGGCCGCAGGCAGCCCCGCCGCAATTCGTTGTTTTCCCCAGCCACAACGCCGCCATCCACGCCATCGGCAGTGGCCTGGTGGATGCCGCCGCAGTGTCCATCAACGTGGCACGGCTGGATATCCAGCAAGGCACCCCGGTGCGCATCCTGGCCCAGACCCCGCGTTTTCCCGGTGTTGGCATCCTGGCCCATGAACGCCTGCCCCAGGACCTGCGTGATCGCCTCAGGGAGACCCTGATCGGCATGAGCGACCAGGAAGACGGCAGTGAGGTCCTGGACCAGATGATCTACCCCGGCTACAAGGCCGCGGTTCCCGAGGACTTCGAAATTTTTCGCGCTGTACTGCCCCAGGTGCGTGAACATCTCAATACCGACCGCCAGGGACCCTGACCCGTGCGCCTGCGTTTTTCACTGCAGATCATCGTCGGCGCCGTGGCCATCCAGGTGGCCATGGTGGCCGCCCTGGTATGGAACACCACCCACCAGATCCAGAACACCCACGCAGAACTGCTGGCCCGTTCCGTAGAGCAGCAGAGCCTGCTGATGACCAGCGCCCTGGTGCCCGGACTCGCCTATGGCGATCCCGCCATGCTCCAGGACGTGTTGCGCCTGGTCTCCGGGCAGCCGGACCTGAGTTATGCCGTGGTCCTGGACCCGGGCAATCGCCAACTGGCGGTCCTGGGCGTACCGCCCACCCCCCTGCCCCCCGCCACCGGCGCGGTCATGCACATCGACGGGCAGATGCAGATCAGCCGCCGGATCGAGCTGGCCGGGCAAGACCTGGGGGTGCTCGGCGTGGGTTATTCCACGTCCAGCGTGGATGCCCTGAGCGCGGCGCTGCGCCAGCGTAATGTCACCCTGGGTCTGGTGATGCTCGGTCTGTCCATTCTGGCTGCCGTGGCCTTTGGCCTGGGTGTGACCCGCCGGCTCAAGCACCTGGACACCGGCGCCCGGGCCTTTCGCGCCGGCCGGCTGGATCACCGCATCCCCACCATGGCCAACGATGAAATGGGCGATCTGGCCCGCACCCTCAACGCCCTGGCCATTGACCTGGATCACTCCCAGTCCACCCTGCGGGAACAAAACCTCAAGCTCAACCGTTCCGTGGAGCGCATGGAGGCCCTGCTGCGGGGTGTGGACGCCATCCTCTGGGAAGCGGACCCCGTCACAGGCCAATGGCGTTTCGTGAACGGAAACACCCAGGCCCTGCTGGGCATTCCGAGCCGCCAACTGGCGATTCCCGGTATGCGGCATACATATATCCACCCCCATGACCTGCCTCACCTGCAGGAGGCCTACCAACAGGCGACCCAGGCCCCCAGTGCCGTGGACTATCGCTTTCGCAACGCGCAATCCGCCTGGATCTGGCTGCGGGACATCGTCTCTTCTGCAACCGATGCCGATGGCCGCCCGGTGCTGCGCGGCCTGACCCTGGATGTGTCACGACAAAAAGACGCCGCCCTGGCACTGGAACTCAGCGAGGCCCGCTACCGGGAAGTGATCGAACACGTCTCCGAGGTCATCTTCCGCACCGATGCCCAGGGCCGCTGGACCCTGCTCAATCCCGCCTGGGAGGAACTCACCGGCTACAGCATTGAAGAATCCCTGGGTCGTCCCGTGGCCGAGTTCATTGACCCCGATGACCGCCCCTGCCTCGATGGCTTCTGCGCCCCTGTGCTGGCCGGTGACAAGCCGCTGGATCGGGAGGAAATCCGCTTTCTTACCCGTGATGGCGAAATCCGCTGGGTGAGCATCTACGCCCGCAGCAGCCGGGATGAACATCAGCAGGTGGCCGCCACCTTCGGCACCCTCACCGACATCACCGAACGCAAGCATGCGGAAGAGGAAATCCGCCGCCTGGCCTTCTACGACAGCCTCACGGAACTGCCTAACCGCAGCCTGCTGTACGACCGTCTGCACCAGTCCATGGCCATGGCGGCCCGTAACCATCGCCACGGCGCGGTGCTGTTCCTGGACCTGGACAACTTCAAGGACATCAACGACACACTGGGCCATGACCTGGGCGACGAACTCCTGCGTCAGGTCGCCACGCGCATGCTCGCCACTATTCGCGAGGCCGACACCCTGGCCCGCCTGGGCGGGGATGAATTCGTCATCATCCTCAATGACCTGCATCCGGACAGCGAACGGGCGGCCATCCAGGCGGAATCCCTTGGGCGCAAACTCATCGCGCTGCTCTCCGAGCCCTTTAGCCTGGATGAACACGAACGTCACTGCACACCCAGCATCGGCGCCACCCTGTTCGGAGAGGCGCATACCAGCGTAGAGGAACTGCTCAAGCAGGCGGATCTCGCCATGTACCGGGCCAAGGATTCCGGGCGCAACACCCTGTCTTTCTTCGAACCCAGCATGCACCAGGTGGTGAAGGCACGCGCCGCCCTGGAAGCCGATTTTCGCAAGGCACTGCGTGAGGAGGCCCTGTTCCTGCACTACCAGCCCCACGTGGATGCAGCGGGCAACATCCTCGGCGCCGAGGCCCTGTTGCGCTGGCAGCACCCTGAGCGCGGCATGGTCCCGCCCATGGAATTCATCGCCGTGGCCGAGCAGACCGGCCTGATCCTCAAGGTCGGCCACTGGGTCCTGGAAAGCGCCTGCACCCAGCTGGCCCGCTGGACTAAAGATGCCCGCTATGCGGGGCTGAGCCTGGCGGTGAATGTCAGCGTCAAGCAGTTCCGCCACCCGGATTTTGTCCACCAGGTGGCCGACGTGCTGCACCGGACCGGCGCACCGGCGGGCCGCCTGACCCTGGAACTCACCGAGAGTATGCTGCTGGAAGACACCGAGATCGTCATCGCCCGCATGCATGCCCTGCGGGAACTGGGCGTGGCCTTTGCCCTGGATGACTTCGGCACCGGCTACTCATCCCTGGCCTACCTCAAGCGCCTGCCACTTTCGGTGCTCAAGATCGACCAGTCCTTCGTCCGCGACATCCTGGACGACCCCAACGATGCCGCCATCGCCGAGATGATCATCACCCTGTCGCGCACCCTGGGTCTGGAGGTCATCGCCGAGGGCGTGGAGACTCCCGAACAAAGGGATTTCCTCATCAGGCTGGGCTGTCGTGAATTCCAGGGCTACCTGTTCGGCCGTCCGGCAGCCCTGAGCGACCTGGAGCAACGCATCAAGACGGATCGCACAGGGACCGACAACTAACGCGGATATTGCACCAAGGCGGTCGCTTGTTCATAGGGCGGCCCATGGCCGCCTGCGACGGCGGGCACGGCCCGCCCTAGGCCCTACGCTTCTCCCTCCAGAGACGGAGCGAATTAGGCCAACAGACCACCATCATTCACGATCCTTGGTGCAATATCCGGGCTAGACACATCCATCCGGACACACAAAAAAGGCCCGCCTTGAAAGGCGGGCCTTTTTTGTGTGTCCGGCGCCGGGGCTTCAACCCATCATGGTCTTGCTATGAAACGCCAGATGTTCACCGATGAATGTGGCGATGAAGTGGTAGCTATGGTCATAGCCCTCCTGCATGCGCAAGCTCAGCGGGATATTGCGTGCGGCACAGGCAGCCTGAAGGTGCTGGGGAAACAGCTGGGCCTGGAGAAATTCATCGTCGGTGCCCTGGTCGATCAGCGCCGCAGGCAGAGGTGCGCCTGCATTCACCAGGCAGGTGGCATCATAGGCCTCCCAGGCCTTTCGATCATCACCCAGATAAGCGCCGAAACAGCCTTCGCCCCAAGGGCTTACCACGGGATTGCAGATGGGGGAGAAGGCAGAGACCGAGGCGTACATGCCGGGATTTTTCAGGGCACAGATCAGCGCCCCGTGCCCCCCCATGGAATGCCCGCTGATGGCGCGCTTGCCGGGGATCACAGGAAAGTTCGCCTCGATCAGCCCGGGCAGCTCGTCGGTGACGTAGTCGTACATGTGATAGTGCGTCGCCCAGGGGGGCTGGGTGGCGTTGACGTAGAACCCGGCGCCCTGCCCCAGGTCATAGCGCTCTGGCACGTCCGGCACGCCCTCGCCCCGGGGGCTGGTGTCGGGCATCACCAGGATCAGGCCCAGCTCGGCGCAGTAACGCTGCGCGCCGGCCTTCACGCGCACATTGTCATCGGTGCAGGTCAGGCCTGAGAGCCAGTACACCACCGGCAGTTGCTGGCTGGCGGCCTGGGGCGGGAGATAGACCGAGAAGGTCATGGTGCACTGACACGCGGCCGATGCATGTTCCCAGCGCTCCAGCCAGCCGCCGAATTCCTTGATGCGTTCAATCCGTTTCATCGTCGACCTCAGAAAATGATGACAGAGCGAATGCTCTTGCCTTCGTGCATCAGGTCGAAGGCACGGTTGATGTCCTCCAGGGGCATGGTGTGGGTCACCAGGCTGTCCAGTTCGATCTTGCCGGCCATGTAGTTGTCCACGTAGCCCGGCAGCTGCGAACGCCCCTTCACACCGCCGAAGGCCGTGCCCTTCCAGGTACGGCCCACCACCAGGTTGAAGGGCCGGGTGCTGATCTCCTGCCCGGCGCCGGCAACGCCGATCACCGTGGACACGCCCCAGCCCATGTGGGTGCACTCCAGGGCATCGCGCATGACGTTCACATTGCCGATGCACTCAAACGAGTAATCCACGCCCCCGTTGGTCAGGTCCCGGATGTATTCCACCATGGACCCGTTCACCTCCCTGGGGTTGATGAAATCCGTGGCCCCCAGGGCCTTGGCCATCTCGAACTTGTCCGGGTTCAGGTCAATGGCCAGGATCCGGCTGGCCTTGGCCATGACCGCACCCTGGATGCACGACAGGCCAATACCGCCAAGGCCGAACACCGCCACGGTGGAACCCGGCTCGACCTTGGCGGTGTTGAGCACCGCACCGATGCCGGTGGTCACACCGCAGCCCAGCAGACAGACCTTGTCCAGGGGCGCTGCGGGATTGATCTTGGCCAGCGCGATCTCTGGCACCACGGTGTATTCGGCGAAGGTGGAGCAGCCCATGTAGTGATAGATGGGCTTGCCGCCCAGGGAGAACCGGCGGGTGCCGTCGGGCATGTAGCCGGTCCAGACCGTGTCCGCGATGGACTGACACAGGTTGGTCTTGGTCGAGGCGCAGTATTCGCAGTGACCGCACTCGGGGATATAGAGCGGGATGACGTGATCACCCGGCTTGAGAGTTTTCACCCCGGGCCCGCACTCCAGCACTACGCAACCGCCTTCGTGTCCCAGGATGCAGGGAAATACACCCTCGGGATCATCGCCGGAGAGGGTGAAGGCATCGGTATGGCAAACGCCACTGGCGACCACCTGCAAAAGCACCTCGCCCTCCCGTGGCCCTTCCACATCGACTTCCTCGATGGACAGGGGTTTATTGGCCTCCCAGGCAACGGCGGCACGTGCTTTCATGGACAGACTCCTCGATGGATCAATGGACAGGATAGCGAAATCGGATGGACCGGACATTCACCCGGCCGGATAGACAGCCAACCGGATGAGACGGTTCTGAGCGGTGTTGGCGTGTACGGGGAGACAAGCTTACTACGGGACGAGGGGTGCGGTGTGTGAGTCGGTCCCAGGCTTGGCTGAGACATCCGCAAGGGTTGGAGGCAGGCCATCCCTGGCCTACCCCCGGGGCGGGGAACCCGGTAGGAGCCCAGCCCTCTGGGCGAAAGCCACGCTAGTGCCGGATCGCCCGGAGGGCCGGGCTCCTACACAGAGACGGTTTGGGACACCCATAATCTTGCCAAGCGGTGCGCCCGGAAGGATTGATTCGGGCCATCCATGGCCCTCACCCCTGCGGGGCGGCGCCTTGCAGGCGCCGTCAATCCGGCTGTCCTGCCGGATTAATCGAACCTGAGGTCCGAACCAAAGCCTCCGGCCCCGCCAGACAAACAAAAGGGCCCCGTCCTGGTCAGGACGGGGCCGCATACGAGGTGGTGCGCCCGGAAGGATTGATTCGGGCCATCCATGGCCCTCACCCCTGCGGGGCAGCGCCTTGCAGGCGCCGTCAATCCGGCTGTCCTGCCGGATTAATCGAACCTGAGGTCCGAACCAAAGCCTCCGGACTTGCCAGACAAACAAAAGGGCCCCGTCCTGGTCAGGACGGGGCCCTTTTGTTTGTCTGGCGCGCCCGGAAGGATTCGAACCTCCGACCACCTGGTTCGTAGCCAGGTACTCTATCCAACTGAGCTACGGGCGCTTTAAAGCGGCGCATTATGGCGTTCGCACCTGTGTGCGTCAAGCCCCAGACCCAGTGAACCAAGCCCGCGTCCTTGAGTCTAGAGACCATGGGACTAGAATGACCCCAATAGATTTATGGGCGCCCCGTGAGCCACGGGGCACTGGATCATCAACCCGTATATACAAACCCGCGATCAATCCAGAGTCACACCAAGGAGGTGTCTCATGCAGCAAGCCGTCCGGTTTACCCGCTCCATCGCCGTCGCTGTCGCCATGACCCTGGGCCTGGGGCTCGCCGCCACCAGTCAGGTCCATGCCTTTGACAGTATCGAGGCCACCGTGGACTACCGTAAGGGGGTCATGCGTGCCATCGGCGGCAACACCGCAGCCCTGGCCGCCGTGATCGTCGATGGGGCCGATGATTATCGCGCCAACCTGGCCATCCACGCCCGCTATATCGTGGACATGACCAAGGACATCCCTGCCCTGTTCCCCGAGGGCAGCGACTTTGGCGAGACCGGCGCCCTGCCCGCTGTCTGGGAGAATCAGGAGAAGTACGCCGAGCTCTCCGAGAACACCCACAAGGCCGCCGTCTCCCTGCTGAGTGCCATTGAGGGCGGGGATCAGGACCTGGGGCCCCGCTTCCGCGAACTGGGACAGTCCTGCCGCGCCTGCCACGACGACTTCCGTCAGAGAGATTGAGCCACTTCATGGGTGGTGCAAAGCGCCTGACCCGGCGCGGACCCTGGTGGTCCGCGCCGGTTTTACTGGGCCTGGCCCTGTGCCTGCCCAGCGCCGCTCAAGCCGAGCACCCGGACGATGAGCTGATCAAACGCGGTGAATATGCCCTACATGCCGCAGGCTGCATTTCCTGTCATACGAAAAAGGAAGACAATGCGCCCTTCCTCGCCGGCGGACGGGCCATCGAAAGCCCCTTCGGCACCTTCTACGGCCCCAACATCACCCCGGACAAGGAAACCGGCATCGGCAACTGGAGCGCCAATGACCTGGCTCGCGCCCTGACCGAGGGACGCGGCCCCGACGGACGTCACTATTATCCCGCCCTGCCCTATACCTCCTACACCCGCATGAAGCGGGAGGACATCGAGGCCATCTGGGCCTACCTGCAGTCCATCGAACCGGTGCGCCAGGAGAACAAGCCACATGAGCTGGTCTGGTATGCCCGTTTCCGGCCCGGCCTGCGTTTCTGGAACGTGCTGCACCTGCGGCCCGGGGAGTTCGTACCCCGGGAATCGGAGTCGGACGAGTGGAACCGGGGCGCCTACCTGGTCAACGCCATGGGCCACTGCGCCGAATGTCATACCCCCCGTACCCGCACCGGAGGACTGGACCCGAACCGGCTGTTCGCCGGCCAGCGCCTGGGTGACGACGGCAGCATTCCCAATATCACCCCCGACCGGGACACCGGTATCGGTCGCTGGAGCGGACGCCATATCATGCGCTACCTGGACATGGGCATGGACCCGGACGGTGATTTTGCCGGTGGAACTATGGCCGAGGTGATCGAGCACGGCACCAGTCACCTGAGCAGTGAGGACCAGCGGGCCATGGCAGTGTATCTCATGTCCCTGGCACCCATCCGGCACGACCTGAGCGTCCCCACTCATCGCTAATGTTTTCAGCCTGACTGACCGGCATGCCCGCACAGAGGCCTGAGCATTCCACGACAGGCCCATAACAGCGAGCGTAACGCGGAGTTGGCCGCGGGTCCGATTCGCCCACAACAATAAGGGGTCCCGTGGGACCCCTTATTGTTGTGGGCAGTGCCCGGATCGTGACTAGCCCGCATACCTCACCACCCTTCTACTGCGGCCGCCGATCTGCGCGCTGTGACGGGGCGTGCAAAGCGCAAGACGGCGCAGGC
>SR_TP_S13solDRAFT_1000301_pt1 | contig 22098 bp, 20 predicted proteins | sample SodReaTP_S13sol_FD_11159 | JGI IMG/M metagenome (IMG submission 11159)
TCCAAATAAAGTCAGCCTGTGAAGCTGCCGATCCCGTAAATTCGTTCATTCTGGCCTCCAACCACCTTTTGCACAAAACAGTACTATGGTCAAACAGCGAGTGTCAACCATATTTTGCACAACAGGGGCCGAATTCCAATTCTGGGCTAAATCTGCGATCCTACCTCAGAATGCAAATAGCCTTACTTATCAGTTAACAGGGAAGCTAGGCGGACCGCTGCCGGGTGTCAATGCTGCACTACGGAAACGGCTCGGGCCGCACCGGCCAGCCACCCCACTCAGTCGCAACGACAGGCAGAGGAATTGAACAGTGGAACAGGTGCATCGATTGCTGGGTATCATGGCGGCCTTACGCGACCCGGATGGGGGCTGCCCCTGGGACCTGGCGCAGACGTTCGCAACCATCGCCCCCTACACGCTGGAAGAGGCGTACGAGGTCGCCGAGGCGATCCGACGCGGCGACATGGCGGACCTCCAGGATGAATTGGGTGACCTGCTGCTGCAGGTGGTCTTCCATGCACGGATGGCCGAGGAGGAGGGCTTCTTCACCTTCGATGACGTGGCACGGAGCATCAGTGACAAACTGATTCGGCGCCATCCCCACGTTTTCGGTGAGGGGGATGCCGAGGACGCCGAGTCGGTGCGCCGCTCCTGGGAGGCCATCAAAGCGGAGGAGCGGGCGGCAAAGGGGGAGGCCGAGCATGAGAGCGTGCTTGATGGCATCACCTCCGGTCTGCCCGGCCTGGTCCGGGCGCGCAAGCTGCAGTCCCGCGCCGCCCGGGTGGGGTTCGATTGGGACGACCCGGCGGGGCCGCTGGAAAAGGTGCGCGAGGAGGTGGAGGAACTCGCGGGCGAAATGGTTGAGGCGGCCGAGCCGGCACGGCTGGAAGATGAACTGGGCGACCTGATGTTCGCGGTGGTGAACCTGGCGCGCCACCTGGGCGTGGACCCGGAGACCGCGGTACAGAAGGCCGGGGACAAGTTCGAAGGCCGTTTCCGCCACTTGGAGGAGGCCCTGGGCGCCGAACACGATGACCTGTCCAGCCTGGGCCTGGACCGGCTCGAAGCGGGTTGGCAGGCGGCGAAGTCCGCGGAGCGCAAGCCCCAATAGCGCAGGCCGGTTCAGGGCTCAAACAACTGTCGGAACTCGGGCGGGGCGGCGCGCACCTTCCGCCGGCCGTAGTCGAAGAAGACAATCCCGGTCTTGGCGCGCGCCACTTCGCGGCCATCCTCCACGTTACTGACCCGGTACGCCAGGTCGCCCCCCACCCGGGAGAAGTCCTGTCCGCCGATCTCCACGCGCAGGCGGTCTGCGAAAAAGGCCTCAGCGCGGTAGCTGATAGCGGCATCGGCAATAATAATGCCGGCACCGCCGAGTTCCATCTCGCTGAAGCCGTGGTGGCGCAACATGCGGGCCCGGGCCTCGTGTAACAACGAGACCAGGCTGTCGTTGCCCAGGTGGCCGCCGTAGTTGATATCGGTGATCCGCACGGCCAGTTCCGTGCTGAACGGCAGATGTGCGGGCAGGTCAATGTGAACGCGTGCCATCAAGGCCCCCTGGTGGTGGCTGGTCCGGCCTTAGTACTTGGTGTGAACCTCCACCCGCCGGTTCGCCGCCTCACCGTAAACGTCATCCTCGTCCATCAACGGGGCCCGTTGGCCCTCGCTCCGGACCTGGACGCGGTCTTCGCTCACGCCAAGTCGCTGCAATTCGGCCTTTACGGCTTCGGCACGGCGGGTGCCCAACCGCTCATTATATTCAGCGTCCCCGGTACTGTCTGTATGCCCGGTGGACACGATCACCTGTAGGTGGGGGTCGTCCGCTTGCCGGGCAAAGGCGGCCAGCCGGTCCTTGGCTGTTCGGGTCAGGCCGTCGTCATCAAAGGCGAAATAGACGGTGCTTTGCGGTGCCTCCGGCAACGGCACGCCGTCCTCGTCCGGCGTATCCAGGCTGGCAGTCTCCTGGCCCTGTTGCAGCCAGGCGGGCAGCGCGCCGGCTTCTTCATGCCCCGCGGCGGCGCCCGCCTCGCCGGGCGGCGTGCTGCCGTTGGCGGCACGGTGTTCCTTGCAGGCCAGGAAATCGCGGTAGGCGGCGCGAAATGCCACCGGGGAGATCGCTACGTTTACCGGCTCCGCGGAGTACCAGCCCACCAACTCCAACGTCGGTTGCCGCCCTTGCTCCAGCCGGGTCAGCAGGTGCTGGGTATCGTAATGACCGAGGCTGATGGCCCTGCGCCCGGACTCCAGCACCACATCGGACAGGTGCTCATCGTCACCCTCCTTCCAGTGCGGGTGTTCTACCCTCAGTTCACCCCGCCGCGACTCGGTCAGCGGGCGGTGCAGGTAGAGGCTGAACACCAATCGCTCATCGGCGACCTGGCTGATCAGGACGGTGGCAAAGCGGGGGATCTCGTGGGCCAGGTGGCAACCGTGGGCCGCGGAGACAGCGCTCCAGCGGGATTGGTGGGGTGTCGCCACATAGCCGGCGCCGGCCTGGGCGACGGCAGCGAGGAGCAGAACCAAGCCCAGCAGCACGCGCAGGCGCGATTGCGACCGGTTAAACAGCGGTAGCGTCTTCATACCCGCTGTATCGGCAGGGGTCGCGACAGGTTTAGCCGCGAAAAAAACGGGGCCCAGTGCGGGCCCCGGTCTCAGCAAAGCGGCGGGCCCAGGAGGCCACCCACCGCGGTAACGCCTCTCAGGCCGCCTTGTCGGCCAACTGCCGCAACACGTAGTGCAGGATGCCACCGTTGCGGAAGTACTCCCACTCCTTCGGCGTATCGATGCGGACCAGCGCCTCGAAGGTGGTGGTGCCGTTTGGCCCCTCGGCCTTGACCTCGACGGTTTCCGGGTCGCCGTCCAGGGAACTCACAGTGAAGGCCTCCTGACCGGTCAGGCCAAGCGCCTCGGCACTGTCGCCCTCCTTGAACTGCAGCGGCAGAACCCCGAAGCCCACCAGGTTGGACCGGTGGATACGCTCGAAGCTCTCGGCGATAACCGCCCGGATACCCAGCAGGTTTGTCCCTTTGGCCGCCCAGTCGCGAGAGGAGCCGGTGCCGTATTCCTTGCCGGCCAGAACCACCAGCGGGGTGCCTTCTTCCTTATACTTCATCGCAGCATCGTAAATGAACATCTGCTCACCACCGGGCACAAAGGTGGTCCAACCGCCCTCGGTGCCGGGGGCCATCTTGTTGCGCAGCCGCACGTTGGCAAAGGTGCCGCGCATCATGATCTCGTGGTTACCCCGGCGCGAGCCGTAGGAGTTGAAGTCCTTGGGCTCCACACCTTGCTCACGCAGGTAATGGCCGGCCGGACTTTCCGGATGGATGGCACCGGCAGGGCTGATGTGGTCGGTGGTGATGGAGTCACCCACGTAGACCAGGCAACGGGCCCCCTGGATCTCCGGCGCGCCCGGTGCATCGGCCCCCATGCCCTCAAAGTAGGGCGGGTTCTTGACGTAGGTGGACGGACCCCAGTCGTAGATCTCGCCACCGCTGACCTTGATCGCCTGCCAGGTCTCGTCGCCTTGGAAGACGTCCGCATACTTCTCGCGGTACATCTCGGAGGTGATGTGCTGCTGGGCGAGTTCCGCAACCTCATTTTGGGTTGGCCAGATATCCTTCAGGTAGACCGGATTGCCATCTTGGTCTTCGCCCAGCGGTTCCTTGTAGAGGTCCTTCGCCATGCTGCCGGCGAGCGCGTAGGCGACCACCAGGGGCGGCGAGGCCAGGTAGTTGGTCCGCACGTCGCCGTGGATACGACCCTCGAAGTTCCGGTTGCCGGAGAGCACCGAGGAGACGCAAAGGTCGCCTTCACGAACCGCGTTCTGAATCGGCTCGGGCAGGGGGCCGGCGTTACCGATACAGGTGGTGCAACCAAAGCCGACCACGTGGAAGCCGAGTGACTCCAGCGGCTTCAGCAGACCGGCTCGCTCCAGATAGGCGGGCACCACCTGGGACCCCGGTGCCAGGCTGGTCTTGACCCAGGGTTTGGGCTTCAGGCCTTTCTCCGCCGCCTTTTTTGCCACCAAGCCAGCTGCCAGTAGCACCGCTGGGTTGGAGGTGTTAGTGCAGGAGGTGATGGCGGCGATGACCACGGCCCCATGTTTGAGCATGTGCTTTTCGCCGTTCATCTCGTATTCGACGGCGCCTTTCTCATGGGCATCGTCTACACCCGGTGCGGCGTGGCCGCCTTCACCCTCGAAGCGTTCCTCATCATTATCCGCCGGGGAAGAGTGATGCTGCTGGAGGTACTCATCCAGAGTCGCCAAGAAAGCGGGTTTGGCGTTATCCAGTGCGACTCGGTCTTGCGGGCGCTTCGGACCGGCCAGGCTGGGTACGACAGAACCCAGATCGAGCTCCAGCACCGCGGAGTACTCCGCCTCCCGCGCCCCGGTCTCCCGCCAGAGCCCGACGCGCTTGGCGTAGGCCTCCACCAGTTCGATCTGCTCGGCATCCCGGCCGGAGAGCTCCAGGTAATTCAGGGTCTCGCGATCGATCGGGAAGATGCCGCAGGTGGCCCCGTACTCCGGCGCCATGTTGCCGATGGTGGCCCGGTCGGCCAGGGGTAGGTGATCCAGACCGTCGCCAAAAAACTCGACGAACTTGCCCACGACCCCGTGTTTGCGCAGCATCTCCGTGACGGTGAGCACGAGGTCAGTAGCGGTTGCCCCCTCGGCCAGCTTGCCGTTCAGGCGCACGCCCACCACCTCGGGGATCAGCATGGAGATGGGCTGGCCAAGCATAGGGGCCTCGGCCTCGATACCGCCGACACCCCAGCCCAGCACACCCAGGCCGTTGATCATGGTGGTGTGGGAGTCGGTGCCCACCAGCGTGTCGGGGTAGGCGCGCAGGACCCCGTCGTCCTCCTCTCGGGTGAATACCACCTGGCCCAGGTACTCCAGGTTGACCTGGTGCACGATACCGGTGCCCGGCGGCACCACGCGGAAGTTGGAGAAGGCCTTCTGCCCCCAGCGCAGGAACTCGTAGCGCTCCCCGTTGCGCTCAAACTCGATCTCGGTGTTGAGCTTGAGTGCATCCGAACTGCCGAAGTGATCGACCATGACCGAGTGGTCGATGACCAGGTCGACCGGGGAAAGCGGATTGATGAGGTTGGGGTCATGCCCCATGGACTTCATGGCATCGCGCATGGCTGCCAGGTCCACCACTGCCGGCACGCCGGTGAAGTCCTGCAGGACGACCCGGGCCGGGGTGAAGCCGATCTGATCCTTCGGCTTGCTTTTCGGGTCCCAGTTGGCCAGCGCCTCGATATGTTCGCGGGTGACATTGACGCCGTCTTCCTTGCGCAGCAGGTTCTCCATCAGGACCTTCAGCGAGTAAGGGAGGCGATCTATGTCGTAGCGCTCCCTCAGACCATCGAAGTGGTAGATCTCGTAAGTTTTACCACCAGCTTTCAATGTGCCGCGGGCATTGAATGAGTCGCTCATCGTACCTCCCTTCCTTTGTGTTGGGATGGTTATATCTGACTTGATCAGTATGGCATGAGTGCCCTGTTTTTTCAGTCAATCTAATGGGATTGAAAGTTTCGGATCGCCCAACGCGCTTAACTTTTCTTATCCCTTCCCATAGAATAGCGCCGCCTTAAAAAGATGAAACAACCCGACAAGTTCCCGTAGGGGTCGTCGCCCGGCGACCTGTCGGAACATCAACAGCGAGGGTGAACACAAGTGCTTGAAGCCTACCGTAAGCATGTAGAGGAGCGTGCCGCCGAGGGCGTGCCGCCCAAGCCCCTGGATGCGGAGATGACCGCCCAACTGGTCGAGCTGCTGAAAAACCCGCCGGCCGGCGAGGAGCAGACCCTGCTTGATCTCATTACCTACCGTGTGCCCCCGGGCGGGGACGAGGCCGCCTACGTGAAGGCCGCGTTCCTGTCCGACGTGGCGAAGGGCGAGACCGAATGCCCGCTGATCGACCGCAAGCACGCGGTGGAGCTGCTGGGCACCATGCAGGGCGGCTATAACATCGCCACCCTGGTGGACCTGCTGGACGACGCCGAGCTGGCCCCGGTGGCGGCTGAGAAGCTGAAGCACACCCTGCTGATGTTCGACGCCTTCCACGACGTGGAAGAGAAGGCCAAGGCTGGTAACGAGCACGCCAAGGCCGTGGTACAGAGCTGGGCCGACGCCGAGTGGTTCCTGGCCAAGCCGGACGTGCCCGAGAAGATGACCGTCACCGTCTACAAGGTGCCCGGCGAGACCAACACCGATGATCTGTCCCCGGCCCCCGACGCGTGGAGCCGCCCGGACATCCCCCTGCACGCCAAGGCCATGTACAAGATGCCCCGCGAGGGCGTCACCAACGCCGAGGAGCAGATCAACGAGCTGAAGGAGAAGGGTCACCCGGTCGCCCTGGTAGGCGACGTGGTGGGTACCGGCTCCTCCCGCAAGTCCGCCACCAACTCCGTGCTCTGGTACATCGGCGACGACATCCCCTACGTCCCGAACAAGCGCGCCGGCGGCGTCTGCATCGGCGGCAAGATCGCGCCCATCTTCTTCAACACCATGGAAGACTCCGGTGCGCTGCCTATCGAGATGGACGTAGAGAAGTTCGAGACCGGCGATGTCATCGACATCTACCCCTACGAGGGCAAGGTCTGCAAGCACGGCACCGACGAGGTGCTGAGCACCTTCGAGCTGCGTTCCCCGGTGCTGCTGGATGAGGTGCGTGCCGGCGGCCGCATCCCGCTGATCGTGGGCCGTGGGCTTACCGACAAGGCCCGCGAGAGCCTGGGCCTGGAGGCCTCCGACGTCTTCCGCCGCCCGCAGGCCCCGGCCGACTCCGGCAAGGGCTTCAGCCTGGCCCAGAAGATGGTGGGCAAGGCCTGCGGCGTCGAGGGCGTGCGCCCCGGCACCTACTGCGAGCCCAAGATGACCACCGTGGGCTCCCAGGACACTACCGGCCCGATGACCCGGGACGAGCTGAAGGACCTGGCCTGCCTGGGCTTCCAGGCCGACCTGGTGATGCAGTCCTTCTGCCACACCGCCGCCTACCCGAAGCCGGTGGACGTGAACACCCACCACACCCTGCCGGACTTCATCATGACCCGCGGCGGCGTCTCCCTGCGTCCGGGTGACGGCATCATCCACTCCTGGCTGAACCGCATGCTGCTGCCCGACACCGTGGGTACCGGCGGCGACAGCCACACCCGCTTCCCCATGGGTATCTCCTTCCCGGCGGGCTCCGGCCTGGTGGCCTTCGCCGCCGCCACCGGCGTCATGCCGCTGGACATGCCCGAGTCGGTGCTGGTGCGCTTCAAGGGCACCCGGCAGCCGGGCGTCACCCTGCGTGACCTGGTGCACGCCATCCCCTACCAGGCCATTCAGGACGGGCTGCTCACCGTGGAGAAGAAGGGCAAGAAGAACTGCTTCTCCGGCCGCATCCTGGAGATCGAGGGCCTGGAAGACCTGACCGTGGAACAGGCCTTCGAGCTCTCCGACGCCTCCGCCGAGCGTTCCGCCGCCGGCTGCACCATCACCCTGTCCGAGGACTCGGTGGCGGAGTACCTGCGCTCCAACATCACCATGCTGCGCTGGATGATCGAGAACGGTTACGGCGACGAGCGGACCCTCGAGCGCCGGGCCCGCGCCATGGAGGACTGGCTGGAGAACCCGAGCCTGATGCGCGCCGACAAGGACGCGGAGTACGCCCACGTCATCGAGATCGATCTGGATCAGATCAAGGAGCCCATCCTCTGTGCTCCCAACGACCCTGACGACGCGCGCCTGCTCTCCGACGTGGCCGGCCGGGACATCGACGAGGTGTTCATCGGCTCCTGCATGACCAACATTGGCCACTTCCGGGCCGCCGGCAAGCTGCTGGAGAAGTTCCAGGGCAACCTGCCGACCCGCCTGTGGCTGTCGCCGCCCACCCGGATGGACCAGGCGCAGCTCACCGAAGAGGGCTACTACAGCATCTACGGCAAGGCCGGTGCCCGCACCGAGATGCCAGGTTGCTCGCTCTGCATGGGCAACCAGGCCCGTGTGGCGCCCAACAGCACCGTGGTGTCCACCTCCACCCGGAACTTCCCCAACCGTCTGGGTGACGGTGCCGACGTGTTCCTGGCGTCTGCGGAGCTGGCCGCGGTGGTGGCCATTAAGGGCAACCTGCCGACTCCGGACGAGTACCTGGAGTATGCCGGTGAGCTGAACACCATGGCTGGTGAGATCTACCGGTACATGAACTTCGATCGGATCGAAGAGTACCGTGAGGCGGCCCGCAAGGCGGCGGAGAAGCTCTCCGCGGCCTGATCGGTCGCTGCCGGAGCATGGGCGGTCCTCCGCGGGCCGTCCACCGGCATCACTCGGGCCTGGTTACCAGGTTGCGGGTAAACAAAAACCCCCGGGATCGGCCGATCCCGGGGGTTTTTGTTATTAAGCTTGTCCGATGTGGCGCGCTGCCGGTTCAGTTGACCCGGTCCAGCAGGGCCTGGGCTGCCTGGGTGACCCGCTGGCGCCGCAGGATGAGTGACAGCTTGCCCCCGCCGTTCTCGCGCCAGAGGCTGGCAGCGCGGATCGCGGCCAGCAACATGGCCCGGATGCTGGCGGCAATGCGCTCGTCCTGCAGGTGGCCCGGGTCGCCGCGGACCATGATGCGCGGGCCGAGATGGCTGATGGTATCGCCATACAGCGCCCCAAGGTTCCGCAGGACATTCTCGTGCAGGGGGTGGAAGTAATCGGCCTGCCGGCGGGCGGCGTCCAGCCCCTCACCCAGTGCGCCCAGCATCGCCTTGTTCTTGGCGAGTTTTTTCTCCAGGTGCATGACGCCCGCCAGGTATCGGGTGGACTCCATGTTTTCCGGGTTCGTGAGCTGGGTGATCAGGCGCCTCAGCCCCGGCGCCAGCGGGGCCACCCCACCGTAAAGCCCGGCCAGGTCGCCGTTATAGGCCTGAGTGAGGCTGCCCATCAATGGGGCGGCCTGCTCCTCGTCAAGGCGGCCGTGGGTTGCCAGCTCCCGCACCTGTGCCTCGAATCGATCCTGCATCGGTGGTGCTTGTCCTTTATTCCACGGGGGTACGTGTCTGGATGATGCCGCCGCCCAGGCACTCGCGGCCGTCATAGAAGACCACGGACTGACCGGGGGTCACCGCCCTTTGCGGGGCATCGAAGATGACGGTGACGCTGCTGGCAGTGGGTCCAGTCGCAAGGGTACAGGGCTGATCGGTCTGACGGTAGCGCGTCTTGACGGTGCACCTCAGGGGCAGGGCCGGGCGTTCCCCGGCGACCCAGGTCAGCTCATCCGCGGTCAGCCCGGTGGACTGGAGCCGCGGATGGTCATGGCCCTGGACGACGATAAGGGCGTTGCCCGCCATGTCCTTGTCGGCGACGTACCAGGCCCCCTCGCCATGGTGGCGGAACCCGCCAAGCCCCAGCCCGCGGCGCTGGCCCAGGGTGTAAAAGGCAAGCCCCTGGTGCTCTCCCACCACCTCGCCCTCGGGCGTTTTCATCGGCCCGGGTTCCCGCTGGATGTAGCGGCTGAGAAAGGCCCGGAAGTCGCGCTCGCCGATAAAACAGATGCCGGTGCTGTCCTTGCGATCGAAGTTGGGCAGGCCCGCCGCCTCGGCCAACTTGCGGACCTCGGGCTTGGGCAGTTCGCTCAAGGGGAAAAGGCTGTATCGGAGCTGCGCCTGCCCCAGAGTGTAGAGGAAGTAGCTCTGGTCCTTGTTGCTATCCAGCCCGCGGAGCAGCGTGTACCGGCCATCGCGTTCACCAACACCGGCGTAGTGGCCGGTAGCCACTTTGTCCGCCCCCAGCGCCAGGGCGTGTTCAAGAAAGGCCCGGAATTTGATGCGCTGGTTGCAGAGAATATCGGGGTTCGGGGTCCGGCCCGCCCGGTACTCCCGCAGGCAGACCTCGAAGACCTGCTCCCGGTAACTGGCCGCGAAGTTTGCCCGGTGCAACGGGATGCCCAGGTGCTCGGCCACCGCCTGGGCATCGGCCAGGTCCTCCTCGGCTGCGCAGTAGGTGAGGGTGTCGTCATCCTCCCAGTTCTTCATGAACAGACCCTCGACGGCGTAGCCCGCCTCGCGCAGGCGCAGCGCCGCCACCGCCGAGTCCACACCACCGGACAGACCCACCAGTACCTTTTCAACTGCGGCCATCAATCACCCGTAACCCCCTAAAAAGGGAAAGTTTATCACGGGCACCCCGGAGGCAGCAGGTGGCTGAGCAACTCCAGCGGGTAGCGGCGGCCGGCCTGGTAGTCCCGGATGCACTGCATCACCAGGGGGCTACGCAGTTGCTCACCGGCACGGTTCAGGGTCTCCGGGGTGTGCCAGGCCGCGCGGACGATCTCCTCGTCCAGGGGCTGGTCGGGGTCGTGGTCGGTCAGCCGCCCGGAGAAGGCGACCCGGAGGAAGCTGCGCTCGGCGTCCTCCGCCCGGGGCTGCCAGAGGTAGAGGCCCACGACGGCCTCGGGCTCAAACCCCCAGCCCGTCTCCTCGCGCGTCTCCCGCACCACGGCGTGCAGCAGGCTTTCGTTGGGATCCAGGTGCCCGGCGGGCTGGTTGTAGACCAGGGCATCACCGTCCGGGCGCTCTTCTACCATCAGGAAGCGGCCCCGGTCCTCGACCACGGCCGCCACGGTGACATGGGGTTTCCAGACCATGCTCAGCCCCTCAGTCCTGCGGATCAGCGTTGGCCCGGGGGACAAACACCGACTCGCTGGCACCGTGTTGCCGCCGCTGGCCGTCAAGATCGGCTTCCCCCGAGAAGATATCGGGCGCCATGACCTCCAGAAAGCGCTTGGCCTGCGGGGAGAGATAGCGTCCGCGACGGAGCATCACCCCGTAGGTCCGCTGCGGGAAGCAGTCCGGCAGGGGGCGGACATGCAGCTTTTCCTCGCCGCTGAGGCAGATGCTGCTGGCAATACCGATCCCGAAACCCAGCTCCACGTAGCGCTTGATGATCTCCCAGCCGCCCACCTCCAGGCGCACCTCGTAGGGGATGTTGTTCTGCTGGAAGACCAGGTTCACCAACCGCCAGGTGGTGAGGTGGCGGGGCGGGAGGATCAGCTCGCCCGAGGCCAGATCCTCAAGCGTCAGCGCCGGCTTCTCGGCCAGCGGATGCCCCAGCGGCAGGATCAGCCGGAGGTCGTAGGTGTATATGGCCCGGTAGCTCAGGTCCTCGGGCAGGTCGAGCGTGGAGCCCACCGCCAGGTCCACCTCATCGTGCTGCAGGGCAGCGATCATGTCCCGTCCGATCAGGTTGTGCAGTTTGACGTGCACCCCCGGATATCGGGCCATGAACTGCTTGAGCAGATCGGGGAGGATGTAAAGGGTGGTGGATTCCCCGGCGGCAATGTCCAACCGGCCGGTCTGCAGCCGCTCATGGCGGGCCGCGAAGCGCTCGGGCAGGCCGTCCACCCCTTCAACCAGGGGCTGGGCCAATTCGTAGAGGGTTTCACCGTCCGGGGTCAGGCGGATGCGGGGCCCGCGGCGCTCGAACAGCGTGATCCCCAGCTCCCGCTCCAGAGCCTGGATCTGCAGTGACACGGAAGGCTGGCTCAGCTCCAGGCGCTGGGCCGCGCGCGAAATGCTGCCCTCCTGTGCCGCATGACAAAAGGCCCGTAACTGCTTGAGCCGGTTGTGTTTGTAGTAAAGTCTTCCGCCGCCAGCCACGATCCGTCCATCTGCACAGTATCAAACTATTGACGATGCCAATGGTCGTATTGGCCACACAGGTTGTCAATCAGTCGCTCCCCCGTGGCCAGTTGACCACGGCCCGCCGTGCGCCATTGGCCGGAGGAGCGCTTCGGCCTAAAATAGGGGCAAGAAACCCACCTGAATCAAGCAGGGCGCAGAGCGACCATGAGTGACAAGGCAGGAGACTGGCAGGAGCAGGGCCCCCAGGTGCAAGAGGCGCCCCCGGAGGTCGAGAAGCCGCCGCTCTACAAGGTCATCATACTGAACGACGATTACACCCCGATGGACTTCGTCGTTGAGGTTCTGGAGCGCTTTTTCTACATGGATCGCGCCCGCGCCACCCAGGTGATGCTGCACGTCCACACCCGGGGCGAGGGTGTCTGTGGCGTCTTCAGCCGCGACGTGGCGGAGACTAAAGTCAACCAGGTGAATGACTGGTCCCGCCAGCACGAACATCCGCTGATGTGTACGCTGAAGGAGGCTTGAACGCTGGGTCGGCCTTGAATCCGCCGCCAGGAGGACCCAGTTACGCTACTATAGAGCGAAAGGGAGTAGCCCAGCCGGGGAACCCGGCCCGCTCCCTCCCGGTCTGATTCATCAGACGTAACCGGGGCGTCAGACCATTGAGGACCAGGGCATGCTGAGTAAAGAGCTGGAGTTCACGCTGAACATGGCATTCAAGGATGCCAGGGAGAAACGCCACGAGTTTCTCACCGTGGAGCACCTGCTGCTGGCCCTCACCGATAACCCCGCCGCGGTAGCCGTACTCAAAGGGTGCGGCGTCAAGCTGGAGAAGCTGCGGCGCGACTTGGAGGGGTTCCTGGCCGAGACCACGCCGTTACTGCCCGCCAACGACACCCGCGAGACACAGCCGACGCTCGGCTTCCAGCGGGTGCTGCAGCGAGCGATTCTCCACGTGCAGTCCTCCGGCAAGCGCGAGGTGACCGGGGCTAACGTGCTGGTGGCCATTTTCAGCGAGCAGGAGTCCCAGGCGGTCTATTTCCTGCACCGGCAAAACGTCTCCCGCCTGGACGTGGTCAACTACCTGTCCCACGGGACCTCCAACGTCTCCCCTGAGAGCGAGGAGGCCGAGGATCCGAGCAGCGCTCCGAGCGTCGAGGAAGACGGCGAGCCGCAGCAGGGTAATTCCCCGCTGGACCAGTACGCGACCAACCTCAACGCCAAGGCGCGCAAGGGCCAGATCGACCCGCTGATCGGCCGCGCCCACGAGGTGGAGCGCACCATCCAGGTGCTGTGCCGCCGGCGCAAGAACAACCCGCTGTACGTGGGCGAGGCCGGGGTCGGCAAGACGGCGATTGCCGAGGGTCTGGCCAAGCTGATCGAGGACGGCGAAGTCCCCGAGGTACTGGCCGATGCCACCATCTATGCCCTGGACCTGGGCGCACTGGTGGCGGGCACCAAGTACCGCGGTGACTTCGAGAAGCGGCTCAAGGCCTTGCTGCAGCAGCTTCGCAAGGATCGGAACTCGGTGCTCTTCATCGACGAGATCCACACCATTATCGGTGCCGGTTCGGCCTCGGGCGGGGTGATGGACGCCTCCAACCTGATCAAGCCCATGCTGGCCAGTGGCGAGCTGAAATGCATCGGCTCCACCACCTACCAGGAGTACCGCGGCATTTTCGAGAAGGACCGGGCGCTGGCGCGCCGGTTCCAGAAGATCGACGTGGGCGAGCCCAGCGTCAACGAAACGGTGCAGATCCTCAAGGGGCTGAAGAGCCGCTTCGAGGCCCACCACGGCGTACGTTTCACCGAGCCGGCGCTCAATGCGGCCGCGGAGTTGTCGGCCCGCTACATCAACGACCGGCGGCTACCGGACAAGGCCATCGACGTGATCGACGAGGCGGGCGCGCGGCTGCGGCTGCGGCCGAAGTCCCGTCGGCGCAAGACGGTCGGCGTGCAGGATATTGAAAGCATCGTCGCCAAGATCGCCCGCATCCCCTCCAAGCGGGTCTCCTCCACCGACATGCAGGTGCTGGAGAACCTGGAGGGCGATCTGAAAGGGCTGATCTTCGGGCAGGACGAGGCCATCGATACGCTGGCCTCCACCATCAAGCTGTCCCGGGCGGGCCTGGGGCAGCCGGAGAAGCCCGTGGGCTGCTTTCTTTTCTCCGGCCCCACCGGCGTGGGCAAGACGGAGGTATCGCGCCGCCTGGCCGAGCTGTTGGGCGTCAAGCTTATTCGCTTCGACATGTCCGAGTACATGGAGCGGCACACGGTCTCGCGGCTCATCGGCGCGCCTCCGGGCTACGTCGGCTACGACCAGGGGGGACTGCTCACCGAGGAGGTGATCAAGCACCCGCACTCGGTGGTGCTGCTCGATGAGCTCGAGAAAGCGCACCCGGATGTCTTCAACCTGCTGCTGCAGGTGATGGACCATGGCACGCTCACCGACAACAACGGGCGTGAGGCGGACTTCCGCAACATCATCCTGATCATGACCACCAACGCCGGTGCTGAGATGATGAGCCGGCGCTCCATTGGCTTCATGCCGCAGGATCACAGCACCGACGGCATGGAGGCGATCAAGCGCCAGTTCACGCCGGAGTTCCGCAACCGCCTGGATGCGGTGGTGCAGTTCAACCCGTTGGACGAGGAGAACGTGCAGCGGGTGGTGGACAAGTTCGTCCGCGAACTCTCGGTGCAGCTGGCCGAAAAGCGGGTGACCCTGATGGTGAACGGCGCTGCGCGGCGGTGGCTGGGCGAGAAGGGCTACGACCCGAGCATGGGTGCCCGCCCGATGGCGCGCATTATTCAGCAGCACGTGAAGAAGCCGCTGGCCGAAAAGTTGCTCTTTGGCGAACTGGCCGACGGTGGCGAGGTAGAGGTCAGCGTCGAGGATGGCGAGCTGAAGATCAACGTCAGGGAGGCTGACGCGGCGGGCGCCTGAGAAAGGCGCCTGCCCGTTTTACCGCTCGCGGGCCGTGCGCGTAGCCGGCCTTAACGGGCGCGGTAGGTGATGCGGCCCTTGCTCAGATCGTAGGGCGTCAGCTCCACGGTGACCTTGTCGCCGGTCAGGATGCGGATGTAGTGCTTGCGCATCTTGCCGGAGATGTGAGCCGTGACCACGTGGCCGTTTTCCAGCTCCACGCGAAACATGGTGTTTGGCAGGGTCTCAATGACCGTGCCATTCATCTTGATGGAATCTTCCTTTGCCATTCAGCCTCTCTCTGCGTTGCCGGACAAGTCGCTCCGGTCGCGCCCAATCATTGGTCAGGGCGGCGCCGGGTTCAGTGCGATGCGCATTTTAACCGGAATGCCCGTGGAATGACACAGGCGAACGCCCCCCGGCCGGCGGCTGTATACCGGGCCGGCGGTCCAGGCGTTGCGCCGTTTACCGCTTGCTGTTGTGCTCCGCGTGGAAGGCACGGGCCAGGTCGCGGCGCCGCTCATAGGTCTCGCGGGCGAGTCGCACGTCTTCAAGGAACCAGGGCAGTTCCTCCAGCCGGAGGGCCTGGGGCCCGTCGACCAACGCCTTGTTGGGGGCGGGGTGGATGTCGAGCAGGATCATGTTGGCGCCGGCGATCACGCCCTGGGCCGTGGTGTGCATCATGTCCATGATCCCGTCCGGCGACCCCGCGCGGGAGCCCACGGAGTGGGACGGATCGATGCACACCGGCATTCGGGTCAGCCGCTTCACTACGGGCACGTGGGCAAAGTCCACAAAGTTACGGTGCGGATCCCCCAAGTGGGTTTTCATGCCGCGCAGACAGAAAATGACCCGACTGTTCCCCTCGCTGGCCAGGTACTCGGCGGCGTTGAGGGATTCCTCCAACGTGATCCCGAACCCGCGCTTGAGCAACACCGGGTAGTCCTTCTGCCGGCCCACGTGCTTGAGCAACTCGAAGTTCTGCGTGTTCCGAGTCCCGATCTGGAGCATCACCCCGGTGGGGTGGCCGGCGGCCTCCAGCGCCTCGTGGATCTCATCGACGTGCTGGTCGTGGGTTACCTCCATGGCGACCACCTTGATGCCATGGTGGCCGGCCGATTCGAACACCCAGGGCAGGCAATCCTTGCCGTGCCCCTGGAAGGCGTAGGGGTTGGTGCGCGGCTTGTAGGCGCCCATGCGGGTACAGGTCAGCCCGGCGTCCGCGACCGCCTTCATGGCCATGTCCACGTGCTCCGGCGTATCCACCGCGCACAGCCCCGCGAAGACGTGCAGGCTGTCCTGCGAGAAGTCCACGCCGTTGTAGGTGAAGTGCGCCGCTCTGCGGTCGTCTTTGTGGCGACCCAGAATGCGGTAATCAGAGGAGACGCGCACCACCCGCTCAACGCAGGGCAGTGCGGCCATGTCCCCCTCGTCCAGTGCTGCGGTGTTGCCGATAAGGTAGACCTCGGTCAGGGTCTGCTCCCGCCCGTGAACCTGGTGGACCCGTGCCGTGACCCCGGGCAGTTGGCCCAAGTGGTCGAGCATTTCTTGGTAATCAGCGCTCTTTGCGTCAACATCTGGAGAGAGGATCAAGATCATTTGCTTAGTCCCTGAATCTTCTTGTGAGTTCGCCGTAAGCATCGATGCGCCGGTCACGCAGGAAGGGCCAGATCCGGCGAACGGCCTCGGTTCGGGCGGAATCCACATCGACCACCAGGACCGCCTCTTCATCGCGGGGCGCCTGGCCCAGCAATTCGCCTTGAGGCCCGCAGACGAAACTGCTGCCCCAAAACCGGATGCCCCGGTCCGCAGCCGCCGGATCGGGCTCAAACCCGGTTCGGTTACAGGCCAGCACCGGTAAGCCGTTGCACACCGCGTGTCCGCGCTGCGCGAGCATCCAGGCCTGGTGCTGGCGCGCCTGCTCCGCCGGGTCATCATCCGGCTCGAAGCCTATCGCGGTAGGGTAGAGCAGTAGCTCGGCACCGGCCAGGGCCATCAGGCGCGCTGCCTCCGGGAACCACTGATCCCAGCAGACCAGCACCCCCAGGCGGCCGACACTCGTATCCACCGGCTCAAAACCCAGGTCACCGGGCGTGAAGTAGAACTTCTCGTAGTATCCCGGATCATCGGGGATGTGCATCTTGCGGTAGACCCCGACCAGGCCCCTGTCGCTGTCCAAAACCACTGCCGTGTTGTGGTAGAGCCCAGGCGCCCGCCGCTCGAAGACCGAACCGACGATCACGATACCGTGGCGCTGCGCAGCCGCAGCCAGCAACTCGGTGGTCGGCCCCGGTACCGGCTCGGCTTCATCAAAGCGGGCGGTGTCCTCCTGCTGGCAGAAGTAGCGCCCGCGGTGGAGCTCCTGCAACAAGACCAGCTGGGCGCCCTGCTCAGCTGCATGGGCGATATCGGCCAGGCTCCGCGTCAGGTTTGCGTCCGGGTCAGGGCCACAACGGTGCTGCACCAGGGCCACACGCAGGGGATCCATGTCATCTCCTCAGGGTAAGCGCACCGGGACCGGAAAGCCGGCCGGGCGGTGGGCGTTCAGTTGTCCGCAGACAATTGTACGCCGGCAGGCAGTTGCATGGTGGCGCAATGGACACTGCCGTGCTGGTGGATCAGGGGAAGGGCCGGGATGCCGATGATCTCCCGGTCGGGGAAGAGGGCGCCGAGCACCGCCAGGGCCTGCTCGTCGGCAGGGTCCTGATACTGGGGGACCAGGACGGCGCCGTTGATCACCAGGAAATTGGCGTAACTGGCCGGCATCCGCTGCCCCTCTTCATCCCGCTTGATCCCGGGCCAGGGCAGCGGGACCAGGCGGTAGGGCGTGCCGCGCAGGGTCCGGAACTGGCGGAGCTCCTGCTCCATGGCCTGCAGTTCCGCGTAGTCTTCGTCGTCCGGATCGGGGCAGGCGGTATAGGTGATGGTCTCCGGATCGGTGAACCGCGCCAGCATGTCCACGTGGCTATCGGTATCGTCACCGGTCAGGGCGCCGTGCCGCAGCCAGAAAACGCGGGATGCGCCAAGCCGGGCGCAGAGCTGCTGCTCCACCTGTTCCCGGGTCGCACCGGGATTACGATTGTCGTTGAGCAGGCAGCGCTCGGTGGTGAGAATGGTGCCGGCGCCATCGGTGTCGATACTGCCGCCCTCCAGCACCCATTCCACCCGTCGGAAAGCGGTATCGCCAAACAAGCCCTGCTGGACCAGATGCTGGGTGATGACATCGTCCCGGTCGGCGCGGAAACGCTGTCCCCACCCGTTGAAGGCAAAGTCCTGAATCAGCGGCCGCCCGTCGCCCTGCAGGATAGTGATCGGCCCGTGGTCGCGGGCCCAGATATCGTTGGAGGGGGCGACCGCCAGGGTGCGCACGTCCGCCGCCACCCCGGCGCGCTCCAGCAGCCGGTCCACGCGGTCGCGCAGTGCTTCGTCGTGGCAGACCACCAGCAGGGGCTGGTTGGCCGCGATAGCGGTTGCCATGGCAACGAAACACCCCTCCACGGCGGGGAACTGGTCTCCCCAAAGCCCTTCGGTGTCGTGGGGCCAGGTCAGCTGCACGGCCGCCTGGCGCTCCCATTCTGCAGGCAGGCGGGGGCGCTGCGCCCAGGGTGATAGCGGTCGAATCACGGAGGTCCTGACAGGTCAGTAGCGGTCAGCGCCGCGTCACGGCGCGGATCACGTGGTCGTGCTCAAAGTAGACGACAAAGTCCTCGTACTCCCATCGGGTGATGGGCGGATCCCCCACCGGGTCGTGGCGGCTCTCGGGCTCCCCGAACCGCTGTTCCACCTGGCCGCGCGTCATCCCCCGGCTCGGACGCTGCGCCTCGAACTCGCGGTCCTGCTCCAGTGCTTCAATGAGCAGGATGGTGCCGGAGGTCAACTCGCGCTCATGCTCGCCGGCGAAGCCCGCCGAGGGGATGATCAGCAGCCCGCTGAGGGCCAGAACACCGATAATGCGATTCATTCTGGTAGGGTCCTTCCTGACAGGTTTCGGCGAATATATCATCCCGTACCCCCCGGTAAAACGGGTACACTCCAGCGCGGCACCACAACAGCCCACCGGACAAACCAGAAATCATGAAGTTTGACGAGTTACTGCAGGCAGGCACCCTCCATCGCCGGTATAAGCGTTTCCTCGCGGATATCACCCTGGACAATGGCGAGAGCATCACGGCCCATTGCCCGAACACAGGGTCGATGATGGGCTGTTGCGAGCCCGGGGCCCGCGTCTGGGTGTCCCGGTCGAACAATCCGCGGCGGAAATACGCCCACACCTGGGAGTTGGTGGAGGTTTCGCCCGGCGTGGTGGTCGGCGTGCACACCGGGCGCGCCAACGCGCTGGTGGAGGAGGCCTTACTGGCGCAGCGCCTGCCTGAACTGTCCGGGTACCGCCGGGTGCGCCGTGAGGTGCGCGTCCAGGAGCGGCCCATGCGGGCCGACCTGCTGCTAATGGATCACGTGGATGGTGAACCGGACTGCCTTGTGGAGGTCAAGAATGTAACCGCCGCCGTGGAGGGCGGTGTTGCCCTGTTTCCCGACGCCGTCAGCGCCCGCGGCACCCGGCACCTTGAGGTGCTGGCCGCAGAGGCGCGTGAGGGCCGACGCACGGCGCTGGTATTCTGCGTTCAGCGCACTGACGCCCGCGAGGTGCGGCCCGCCGACCGGATTGACCCGGCTTACGGTCGCGCCCTCCGTGCAGCCCGGGCCGACGGGATGGCCGCATACGCCCTGCAGGGCACGCCGACCCCGGAGGGTATCGAGCTGACCCGCACGCTGCCCGTCCACTACCCCTGAGAACGCTAAAGAGACTGCCTTGATGTTCAAACCACTGGAGTGCTGGATCGGGTTGCGCTACACCGGTGCCCGCCGCCGCAACCACTTCATCTCCTTCATCTCCCTGAGTTCGATGATCGGCATCATGCTCGGCGTCACCGCGCTGATCGTGGTGCTGTCGGTCATGAACGGTTTCGAGCGGGAACTGCGGGAGCGCATCCTGGGTATGATCTCCCACGCCACTATCTCCTCATGGGGTGAACCCATGGAAGACTGGCAGTCGGTGCGCGATGCGGCCCTGACCCACCCCCGCGTGCTCGGTGCCGCCCCATTTGTGGAGGGCGAGGCCATGATCACCCGCGGCGGCGAGGTCAGCGGGCTGTTGGTGCAGGGGGTGGACCCCGAGCTCGAGGGGGAGGTCTCTGAGGTCGCCAATCAGTTGATCGACGGCAGCCTGGGCGACCTGGCGCCCGGTGAGTTCGGCATTGTCCTGGGGTCGGAGCTGGCCCGCTCGCTGGGCGTGCGCAAGGGCGACCGGGTGACCATCGTGGCACCGGAGGCGCGGGTCTCGGTGGCGGGCATTACACCGCGCATGCGGCGTTTCACCGTGGTCGGGCTGTTCGAGGTCGGCATGTACCAGTACGACAAGGGCATCGCCCTGGTACACATGGAGGACGCCGCACGGCTGTTCCGGGCCGGGGAGGGTGCCAGCGGTATCCGCCTGAAGTTCGACGAGCTGTTGGCCGCCCCGCGACTGGCCAACGAGGTGGCGGACGTACTCCCTGGCGTCTACAGCGTGCGCGACTGGACCCGGCACCACGAAAACTTCTTCCGCGCGGTGCAGACCGAGAAGACGGTGATGTTCGTCATCCTGACGCTGATCGTGGCGGTGGCCGCATTCAATATCGTCTCCACGCTGGTCATGGTGGTGCGCGACAAGCAGGCGGACATCGCCATCCTCCGCACCCTGGGGCTCAGCCCCGGGAGCGTGATGGGCGTATTCATCATCCAGGGCACGATTATCGGGGTGATCGGCACCGCGCTGGGGGTCGCGGGCGGCGTCGCACTTGCCCTGAACGTGGAGAACATCGTGCCGGCGATCGAGCAGGCCCTGCAGGTGGAGTTCCTGCCCGCGGATGTCTACTACATCAGTGACCTGCCCTCCGATCTGGACTGGGGCGATGTGGGGCGGATTACCGGACTGGCATTCTTCCTGTCCTTCCTCGCAACGCTCTATCCCGCCTGGCGGGGGGCGCGTACGGCACCGGCGGAGGCACTGCGCTATGAGTAACGGTGACGTGACCGCGGCACAGCACGAAAGCACCGACACCCGCGAGCAGGTCCTGGCCTGCGAGGGGCTGCACATGCGCTTCCAGGAAGGACCGCTGGATGTCCATGTGCTCCGTGGCATCGACCTGGCGGTCTATCCGAGCGAACAGCTGGCCATCGTTGGCCGGTCCGGCTCCGGGAAGAGCACCCTGTTGCACCTGCTGGGGGGGCTGGACAAGCCCACCGAAGGCCAGGTCTGGCTCGCCGGGCAGGCCCTGGCTGGCCTGTCCGAGCGCAAGCGGGGCCAGTTGCGCAACCGTAATCTCGGTTTCGTCTACCAGTTCCACCACCTGTTACCGGAGTTCACCGCACTGGAGAACGTGGCCATGCCTGGGCTGATCGGTGGCCTGAAGCCCGCCGAGGCGCGGGAACAGGCCGCCGGCATCCTGGAAAGGGTGGGGCTCGCCGACCGCGCCCGGCACAAGCCCGGCGAACTCTCTGGCGGCGAGCGTCAGCGGGTGGCCATCGCCCGCGCGCTGGTCACGCGACCGCGCTGCATCCTGGCGGATGAACCCACGGGAAATCTGGACAGCTATACCGCGGAGCGGATCTTTGAGCTGTTAAGCGAGTTGAACGAGGAACAGGGCACCAGCCTGGTGATGGTGACCCATGATGCGGCGCTCGCCCGCCGCATGGACCGAACCCTCGAGCTGGTCGACGGCCGGTTTGTGGACGAGCGGTAGCGCCGCGGCGGCTAGGGGCACCGGCAGCACTGGGTGGTCAGGGCCGGCGCCTGCCTGCCCACGGTCCCTTTCCCGACGGCTTGCCCACTTGCAACGCCCGCTCCCGTCGGATCCGGCGGTCGCGCAGGTGCCGGTAGACGTATACCCGCCAGAGCAGGTGGACCAGCCCATAACTGGCCAGCCCGGCGATGGCACCGACCAGGACACTGCCCAGCAGCAGCGGCTGCCAGACGGTGGCCATATTCGCCCAGAACCACTCCAGCCGGAGTTCAAACGGCGCGCGCTCCTCGCGGCTGCCGAGGATCGCGGCCCCGACCCGGTAGCAGAAGTAGAGCATCGGCGGCATGGTCACCGGGTTGCTGATCCAGACGGTGGCCACCGCGATCAGGATGTTCACGCGGGTCACGATCGCAATGCCCCCCGCCAGAATCATCTGCATCGGGATGGGCATGAAGGCGACGAACACCCCCACCCCCAGGCCGCCGGAGATCGAGCGCCGGTTCAGGTGCAGCAAAAACGGGTCCTCCAGCAGGCGCCCGAAGACCCGCAGCCAGCGATTCTCCTGCAGCACCCGCTTGTCGGGTAGCCAACGTTTCAATAGTAAGCGATCCAAAAACCCCACCTACCGGCGACGGTCTCAGGCCTGTAAGGTCTCTCCCCAGTTCCAGGGCAGCAGGGCCTGAATCGCCTGGTCGGTGTCCGCAGCCGGCAGCCGGGTGAGCACCTCTTTCAGGTACTCGTAGGGCTCCAGCCCATTGGCCTTGGCGGTCT
>SR_TP_S13solDRAFT_1000302_pt1 | contig 22081 bp, 17 predicted proteins | sample SodReaTP_S13sol_FD_11159 | JGI IMG/M metagenome (IMG submission 11159)
GGGGCCTTTTTGTTTGTCTGGCGCGCCCGGAAGGATTCGAACCTCCGACCACCTGGTTCGTAGCCAGGTACTCTATCCAACTGAGCTACGGGCGCTTCAAAGCGGCGCATTATGGCGTCAGCACCCGTGTGCGTCAAGCCCCGGACCCAGTGAACCAAGCCCGCTTCCTTGAGTCTAGAGAGCATGGGCCTACAATGACCCCAATAGAGTTATGGGCGTCCCGTGAGCCACGGAACCACTGAATCATCAGTCCACACGCCATAAACCGCGATCAATCCAGAGTCACACCAAGGAGGTATCTCATGCAGCACCCCGTCAGGTTTACCCGTTCCATCGCTGCCGCCGTGGCCATGACCCTGGGCCTCGGACTCGCCGCCACCAGCCAGGTCCAGGCCTTTGACAGCATCGAAGCCACCGTGGACTACCGCAAGGGTGTCATGCGGGCCATCGGCGGCAACACCGCCGCCCTGGCCGCGGTGATTGTCGATGGGGCCGATGATTATCGCGCCAACCTGGCCATCCACGCCCGCTACATCGTGGACATGACCAAGGACATCCCTGCCCTGTTCCCCGAGGGCAGTGATTTTGGTGAGACCAGCGCCCTGCCCGCCGTCTGGGAGAACCAGGACAAGTACGCCGAGCTCTCCGAGAACACCCACAAGGCCGCTGTATCCCTGCTGAGCGCCATTGAGGGTGGGGACCAGGACCTGGGACCCCGCTTCCGTGAACTGGGACAGTCCTGCCGCGCCTGCCACGACGACTTCCGCCAGAGCGATTGAGCCGCTTCATGGGCGGTGCAAACAGCCCGACCCGGCGCGGACCCTGGTGGTCCGCGCCGGTCTTATTCTGCCTGGCCCTGTGCCTGCCCACGGCAGGACAAACCGAGACCCCGGACGATGATCTGATCAAACGCGGCGAATATGCGCTACACGCCGCCGGCTGCATCTCATGTCACACGAAAAAGGAAGACGATGCACCCTTACTTGCCGGCGGACGGGCCATCGAGAGCCCCTTTGGCACCTTCTACGGACCCAATATAACCCCGGACCGGGAAACCGGCATCGGTGGCTGGACCGTGGATGACCTGGCCCGGGCCCTGACCGAGGGTCGCGGCCCCGACGGACGTCACTACTACCCCGCCCTGCCCTACACCTCCTACACCCGCATGAAGCGGGAGGACATCGAGGCCATCTGGGCCTACCTGCAGAGCATCGAACCGGTGCACCAGGAAAACCGCGCCCACGAACTGGTCTGGTACGCGCGCTTCCGGCCCGCCCTGCGTCTGTGGAAATCCCTGCATCTGCGTCCCGGTGAATTCAGCCCCCGGGGATCCGAATCCGATGAGTGGAACCGTGGCGCCTACCTGGTCAACGCCATGGGCCACTGCGCGGAATGCCACAGCCCCCGTACGCGAACCGGAGGGCTGGATCCAGCCCGGCTATTTGCCGGCCAACGTCTGGGTGCCGACGAGAGCATTCCCAACATCACCCCGGACCGGGAAACCGGTATCGGCCGCTGGAGCGGACGCCACATCATGCGTTACCTGGACATGGGCATGGACCCGGACGGGGATTTTGCCGGCGGTTCCATGGCCGAGGTGATCGAGCACGGCACAACGCATCTGAGCGATGAGGACAGACGCGCCATGGCCGTCTACCTCATGTCACTGGATCCGATCAGGCACGACCTGCGTTCGTCTAATTGATGCAGCGATGAAAACTCAGGCCCCACAAAAACGGCGGATCACGGGAATGCTCTCCTTAAGATGCGCGAAGGCATGCTCGCCACCCGGGAACACCACCACCTCGGCCAGAGCCTCATAGGCCTCGACCGCCCTGCGGTAATCCAGCACCTCGTCGCCCTCGTCCAGCAGCACCAGCGCCGACACCGAGAGCGGCACGTCGTAGGCCATCAGCGCCTGCACGTCCGACTCGCTCCAGTCGTAGGGTTCACCTGTGTAGTAGTTGCGCACCGGGCCGATCAAGGCGCTCAGCAGTTGCGCCCTCACCACCGGATTGATCAGCACCGTTCGCGCCTGGAAATGCCGCGCGAGATAACGACTGTAGAGACCGCCCAGGGATGAGCCGATGAACACGCAGGGTTCCTGTCCTGCCCCCGCCTCTTGCGCCTGCTCGATCAGGCCACGCACCGCCTCATCGGGTGCGTAGCCATAGTCGAGACCGATCACGCGATGTTCCGGCAGCAGCAACTTCAGTGCCTGCCCCTTGCGGCTCTGGGACGTGCTGCCGAAACCGTGGACATAGAAAATCAGCATGCAAGGTAATCCCCCCATTTTTAACGATCGGCAGACTCCAGGTTTAAGCAGCACTCCTGGGGCAAGTCTCCCATTGCACGCTGAGTGACGCCAATTGCACGCTTGGCCGAGAAGACAAAAAGGTGACGGATTTATTTCCGCACTGCAAAATAAATCCGTCACCTTTTTCCCCGGGGAGTGCCGGCCGCACTTGCCCGTGGCAGTCCGTAAGTTACCTGCGGACGGTTTCCCCACCTCAGGGGAAAGCAGGCACGGTGGCTTCCGTGCCCTCCACCCGGGCCTCGGGGTGATGGCTCTGAATCAGATCCACCACCGCCTGCTCTGACGTCTTCGGGACGTCCACGATCATCAGGATCTTTCCGCCTCGGATGGCCCCCTCGAACGCCTTTAGCCGGGAACTGGGTACAGAAAGCCCGATCATGCTCGAGGCCCAAGCACCGACGCCAGCCCCGGCAAGGGTGGTGCCGAGGATCGCACCGCCACCGAAAGCAAGCCCAACCCCGGGCAATACTATGGCGGCGAGACCGGCCAGGGCGCCCGTAGCACCGCCCATCGCCAGACCACGCTCCACCGCGGGGATGAAGTCCGACTGCTGTAACAGTCCGGCCTCGGGAAGATCGGCGTCAGTAACCGCCTTGTGGTCGGCGGCCACCACGTGGATATGTCGTTCCTCTACGTGGTGCAGCAGCAGGTCGTCCACGATCCGCCGGGTACTGACCACATCAGGAGCAAGGAAATAGAGTCGTTTCATGACATTCCCTCCTTGTTGATTGTTCTCCCTTGGGTTGGATATAGCAGATAACCGGGCCGTTCGGGTCCGCGGCCGAACGATTGCCGAAAATGCGATGAAACCGAAAGAATTGCAGTTGGCCCGGAATCGGGGCCGGGATGCGTTGGACTCAACCTACACAGACTTGTTTGTTGTCGCCTGGCCCTGTTGACCATCGGGGGGGGAACGATCAGAAACGCTGCTCGAGGATCATACTGGCCCCTTTATCCTGCCTTTATCTCTGACGAGCCGTCCGGACGACGTCACCCCGACCACGATTCACGATCGTCCAGATGTGCATAGGGGGGCAGCGTCATAAGCCGCGGATCGTCCACCGCCCCGCCGACGGTGAAGTGGTAGACGGTCTGCCAGGCATCATCCTGCAGCCCCAGCACCCGGTGCATTTCATCATCGAAGAAACAGCCGATGCCGGTGGCACGCACCCCGGCCGCCTCCGCCTCCAGGTACAGCACCTGGCCCAGCACCCCCGCCTCCCAGTGCAGCCGGCGATACCACCACTGAGCCTCTTCCAGGGCACTGCGAAACTCCGCCAGCATGCCCAACGCAAATGCCGAGTCGGCGGCGATCTCCTGATGACAGCAGATCAGCTGCGCCGTGTCGCGCAGATCCAGGGGCGCGAGCCGGCGCAGCGAAATGTGCCCGGGGCAGCCGGGCACCGTTTCCCACGACCACTCATCCCGCATCGCCCGACGCAACGCCGGCATCGCATCATCATCGCGCACCAGGAGATACAGCCCCGGCTCGACACCGTCCACCCGGTGCACGAACAGCACCGGATGCACACGCGGCCTCCACGGCAGCAGATCCCATGGAGGTATACCCTCCCTGGGCAGCAGGGCATCCAGCATGCGAAAGAAAGCGTCGGCGGACAGCTGGGTCACCCCGTCGAAGGCCACAGCGCTGCGGCGCTGCCGGATCAGCTGTGCCGCGCCGGTCGCGCCACGCCCCGGCATCAACGACGGCCGCGGCGGCGGCCCCCAGCGGAAGGACTCACCGGGCTCGAGCTTGAGTGCCGCCGCCTCCGCCGCGAGAATCTGGGGCCAGTGCACATGGCTCTGACTCAGGCGGTTGGCACGGCCGTGCCAGCGAGCCTGCCTCAGCTTGGGGAGCAACTCCCCGGGTGACAGATACGCCGCTGCGGGCCCCACCCACAGCAGTGTATCCGGGGCCTCATGTACCGCATCGCCGAAGTCGGCCTCCCGGTCCAGGCCCAGCAGCGCCGCCACTGCATCGTCGTCCCAGTCTCCCAGCAGACGCGCCTCCCAGCCCAGAGCCGCCGCGGCATATCGCACCGCGGCCATGGCATGGCCGGCATCATGCTGGCAGTAGCGATAGGCGCGCGCCCCGTATTTCCAGGCCTCGCGCCAGTGGATGGCGCTGAGCCCGACCAGTATCCCTTCAGCGGAAAACGCGCCCGACCAGCCCGGTTCGTCAGCCTGCGCACGTCTTTCCAGCACGTGCGTCTCGCTGAGATAGTGCCAAACCCCGCCTTCCAGCCCTGGCAGCTGCGGGCAGACCACGTACCCCTCGGTAGGGTGCAGATTGCCGCTTGAGGGATTGCAGCGCAGCGCCCAAGTGTTTCCCCCGTAGGATTTCCAGGCGGACAGACCCAGTGACAGTTCCAGGAGCATCGCCACGTGTTCCGCGTCCATGGGGCTTGGCCGGACCGCATCGGGACGGTAGAGATCGTCGTAATCGGTCTCCAGACGGTCCGCAGCCAGGAGAAGCCGAATAGACGGGGCGCCGCCAAAGCGCCGAAAGGGATCCGGTTGGCTGGCCCAGTCCAGTCGTCCCGGGCCGGGCGCGTACTGCATGGGCCGATGCTTGGTGAGTTCGTGATAGGTGCAAATGCGCGCTGTTGATTTCGACATGGATTGGACAGGGGTTTCATATACGCAGCAAGTCACTGCCAAGACGCATGTTCAAGTGTGCTGGAGGAGATTCATAGAGGCCACCTGTACGCTGGGGTTTTGCACCGGACACTGTAGTGTTCACGCCCTACGTTTCCGGACCCTGCACCGCTACGGTTGATTCGTTGAACTGGACAGTTGCCGGACCAGGGACAGCCTGGGTCCGTGTACACTGAAAACGGGTTCCGATCCCGGATATATCGATTGGTCAAATTGACCCGGCACCCACCGCCACCAGAGATCCAAATCATGCGCCAAGACCTGCACGAGAAGACAGGACAAGAAAGAACGCTTCCCCAGGTACGGGTGCGGATCGAGGTTCCCCGCTGGAGTTTCCTCAAACGGGGCAGTTCCGGGGCGATCGACTTTGTCTCCCCCCTGCCCTGCCCCTTGAACTACGGCTGTGTCCCAGAATACATCGGGCTGGAGGGCGACCTGCTCGATGCAGTGGTGCTCGGCCCCCGCTTGCCCGTGGGCGCCGTAGTCACAGTGCATGCCTACGCATCCATCGCCTTGACCGACCGTGGCATGACGGACGACAAACTGATCTGCTGCAGCCGCGAGCCGACCGCTGCCGAGTTACAGAACGTGCATCGGTTCTTTCGATTCTATGCGCGCTGCAAGGCGCTACTGAACTGGTATCGCGGGCGCCCGGGGAGAAACGCGTGTGACGGCTGGGACGATGCGGCCGCGGCGATTGGCCGGGCACGACTACGGGGGGCCGACTGGAAGCCGCCGGCGGTACCGTTCTAGTGTCGTGTCCCGGATGGAACAACATGGAATCCGGGGCCGGTGGCTAAATCCGGCCATCTGGATCTCGCTTTGCTCGATCCCCGGATTCCGCTTCGCTTCATCCGGGCTGCGCTCCTTTCGGAGACGGCGCGAGTCGGGCAGGGAATCTACGATCACCCGCCATTCCTGGTGAGATATGCGGCCTGGTTGGGCACATACAAAATCAAAGGGCCCCGAAAAATCCGGGGCCCCTTTTATTTAGATATGGCGGAGAGAGAGGGAACCAAAAAGCCTCATCATAAGCCTTTGATTTAAGGCGTATATTCCTACGCCCCATCTCGCCACATACCACATCTGGGTAACACACGCAGTAGTAAAATATTAGCACTCTCGTTTTTTAAATAGCAAGTCCCTGATTTTTTCTGCAAGTAGATTACCATCTTGGACGATAAGAACTAGAGACGCCCACATATTATTCCTCTTCATTCTCGCACCAGATGTTGAGCGTGGCATCTGTCTGCTCATAGATACCAGAGGCGGCGCATGCTGAGCTCAATGTATCGTATGCATCGGTGAACCCTGCATCATGAACGCCAAAGTAGACAGACCCAACCTCAGTATTACCAAACCTAAAGACTGAAACACGGCCTGCCCCTGCGCCGGGACCTCCACTATCCCAGTCCTGATAGGCGACCTCTTCCAAAAAACCCTGTCCGTTGAGATCAAAAACATCAATCACAACTGGCATTGAGGCAAGTTTCGAAAACGCTTCTAGTGGGCTGAGGTCATAGAACTCTCGGGATGCCTTTACGCCATCCTTAAGCAGCCATAAGTTCCAGTGTTGCCCCGGATTCATTTCAAGGAGATAGCTGAGTTCTTCAACGCTGTCACCGTAAGGCTCCTCTGAGTCTAGGTAGATGTTCAGTACTTCTTTGTCAGCACTCATCGCAACACCTGCTTTAGAATAAAAGACATGAACACGTAAGATTTATTAGTGCGTTTTGCCTTTTACACCTGATGCGCCACAATCTTCATCGTGTTCGAGGCTACTCAAAGGCACAGGAGGCTCATCAAAAAGGATGTCATTTGGCAGTCTCACGCCTCCAGCGGGGGTGTTTTTGCTGTGATTGATACTGTCCTTTTCAACGTATGTGCAGCTCTCCCTGCTCCATACCAGAGACATGCGCAGTCTTGTCTTCCTGACCGCTTCCTGTACCGTGTCAATAAGCAGTTGCTTGCACGCAGGGCTCACACTGCCGTCGCTCAAGAAAGGCTCAGGGTGCAGCACAAATGATGCCTTGTAGGCAACTTTTGCTTCCTCCGGTCCCACAAGGAACGCCAGAGGCTCCCTCTGATACACCCCAGCAGTCAGCCTGACCACGAGATGGGGGTAGTCGACTCGCTTTTCATAATCGTACTGACCTTCGAGCGCTGGTAGCCCTTCACCCAGTTCGCCGGGCTCTTCATGCTTGTGCGTCATGACGACTGTCCTCCGGTCTCCTGACTCTCTTTGTCTGATGAACGGCAGGCTGCATGCAGTTCACTCACCGTCCGCACCAGGCGTGGCGCCAAAATTGTCGGGCCTTTTGTACCAAAGATCCTCGCAAGCTCAGCGTAGTACCAGAGCGTTCCATCACGGCTGGCATTAAAGCGGTCCCACAGACTCTCGCCGACGTGATAGTAATCCTCCAGGATGGTGCGAGCGTTGTGGAGCTTGTCGGCACAGGAGACGAGCATGATGGAGGGCTCCGCCTCCTCCAGATGTGCCAAGTAAGCCTCCTTACGGCCGCGCCATTCAGGCTTTTCCGCCGCGAAGCTATCGGTGCAACCCGCCACAATATGGGCCACACGATCGCCAAAGAGTTGTTTGATCTCATTCAGCGTTTCGTGTCCACCCTGATCCTCCGGGCCATCGTGCAGAAGACCTGCGATCGCCTCATCCTCATCACCGCCCCCTTCCAGGACCAGGCTGGAGACGCTCATAAGGTGGGTTATGTACGGAATGTCTCCACCCTTGCGCTTCTGAGTAGCGTGAAGCTGGGCCGCATAGACAAGTGCCGACTCGTACCGTCTGGTCAATCGTGTACTCATATTTTTCTTGCTCCTTGTTGACCGTTGTTAGAGGTCTGTGTCAGGCAGACAGGGCTGTATCGAGATCACGGAGACGGCCCAAGGATTCCCAGCGGTGCAGAACAGGGTCTCGCCAAGATCCGAAGTGCCCAAATCTGGCAGTATCGCGATAAACCGGGCGCCGCAGGTCAAGCTCCTGAATGATGCCAGCAGGTGTCAAGTCCAGGACTTCCCTGATGGCATCCACCAACCGAGTCTCGGGTACTTGGCCTGTGCCATGCAGATCCAACCCCACTGAGACAGGCTCAGCCTCACCGATGGCATAAGAGAGCTGTACGGTACAACGCCTGGCGTGACCTCCAGCAACAACATGCTTAGCGATGTAGCGCGCCGCATAGGCTGCAGACCGATCCACCTTCGACGGATCCTTCCCTGAGAATGCCCCACCCCCATGAGGGCAGGCACCACCATAGGTGTCCACAATGATCTTGCGGCCAGTAAGGCCCGTGTCTCCTTTAGGACCACCAATCGTCCAAGGCCCGGCTGGGTTCAACCAGGCCTTGAAATCCCGGGTGCGCAAGTCGCTAGGGATGAGGCTGTCGAGTACAACGCGATTGAGGAATTCACGGATTTCCTCAATCGAGTGGCTGGGATCATGCTGCCAAGACAGCACAGCCGCCTGGATGCCTGCAGGGCGGCCATTTTCGTAAGCCACCGTAACCTGGCTTTTTGCGTCTGGACGCAGACGGACCCCGTGTGCCAGAGCCAGATCGTTACCACGAGCAAGCAGATCCGTGGCCAAAGACCAGGCCAATGGCATCAGTTCTGCAGTTTCGTCCGTGGCATAACCGAACATCATTCCCTGATCCCCTGCCCCGAGGATCTGGTCCTGTCGATCGACGCCACTGGCGATCTGCGGGCTTTGATGGTTGAAACGTATCTCGACCACACAAGTGCTCGGATCGATATCCAGTTCCTCCGATCCGTAGCCGATGTGACGAAGGGTATTGCGGATGATTTCATCTGCATCGTTACGCACTTGGTCGTAATGAGAACGATCCGAAGTGCGGAACTCTCCGGCAACGATGATCTTGTTATCAGCCGCGAGGGTCTCGCAGGCCACCCGCGCGTTCGGGTCAAGACTCAGGAAGGCATCCAGGATTGCATCAGATATCTGATCACACACCTTGTCAGGATGCCCTGCAGACACAGACTCAGAAGTGAATAGACCGGAATGAAAGAGCATTTAACTTCTCCGATTTAGCCGTTTTGGCAATACGCCGGGGACGGCAAGCAGGATCAAATCCCCCCGGACCTTAGGCGGCCCACTCCAAATAACTACCTCAGAACTACCAGCCTGGGTACTGCATCTGCAGACGCCCAGATGATCGCATTCTGGTTAAACTGGTTTCCAATTGACTTGGCTACACCCAACTCCAACCCAAGTGCAAGGACACTCCTCTCTTCCGGCCATGAGCCTTGTGGATCAGATCCTGTGCCTTCGATAGTTTCGACTGGCAGAGCACGCAACACCTTGAGCAGGCACTTATGTGCCGCCGAGTTGGCTTCATCGCTAAGCTGCTGACTACGGGGATTGAATGCTGTCAGGAATGCCGCAGAGCTTTGGGAGGCTCCGGCGTACAGGCGCAGGAGTTCTGTGGACAGCTGGCCCACAAGAATACAGAAGGAGGCAGGGACGGCATTGACCCGGTACTGGGCCGCTCGATAGGCAGCGAGCAATTCCGCCGAAGTCTTTGAATTTTCCAAAAAAAACCCTCCAGATCTGGAGGGCCGACGATACCTGTCAGATTGCTCGTTCACGAGCCACATCTGCTTTCGCAATCCACCTTGCCCAGGTTCGGCAGGTTGGCGTGGGCGTCGGCCCAACTCTTGATGTCATCCAAAGACTAACCAATCAGAATTTCTTTGGCAAGTCCTATGTACCTCTCAGCTTCGTTGCTGCGCTAATTGCGCATACAACCGGCACAGTCAACGAAGTGCCTTCTGCTTGCCTCAAGCGGTAAACAGCTCTACACGTCTTTGCAGGAGTAAAAAGAGAACCGCCGTCGCCAGATCAGAAACCTCAGAATTCAGACCACCGATCCTTCAGAGGAATAGTAAACTCCATGATTTTATGGGGAGAAGAAACCCAAATGAGGGTATCGACACCTCCCAATAAACGACCTTCAATGAGCAATTCCCCTAATCACTCGCTCGATTCCTAGCTGTCGATGGCTTCGAGGATGTGTGTCCGGTGGCCGCGAAGGTGAGTCATACGGGTTTGGCCTCGGCGATAACTGCAGCACGAAATTTCTCGGGCAGTGCGTTGGGGGTGACCACGTCAACAGGCACGCCGAGTAATTCCAGCAGTTCCACGCTGATGGCAGCTACGTCCATCAGGGTGGTCTCCGGAGTGGGGTCTATGATCAGGTCCAGGTCACTGCCTTCGCGGTCTTCGCCGTGTAGCACGGAGCCAAATACGCGGGGGTTGAGGGCACGATGAGACAGGACTATGCGACGGATGTCCACGCGATGTGCTTCGAGTGCGGTGGAAGGTTTCATGTCACGCTTAACCGGTTCTTGTACGGCCCCCACCCGGCGAAGTGCCTGGACATGGAGCTGTGCGTTGATGATAAAACAAAGGATCCTTATGCATTCGCAGAAACCACCTACTTTTACCGGCATCGAGTGCGGTTATTCTGGCTCTCATTCTGTACGCAGCGGGGGGAAATCCGCATACAGTTCCTCGCGGCCGCTTGGCGAATTGGAGTTCTGCACTAAATACCCCTTTGGTTTAATGAAGCTGTAGATGGATTTTTTCGGTTTCTCGTGCCAACTGATATTGAATGCGCAGAGCGCCGGAAAAAACTGGAGCTCGCTATATGGCAGATGGTCGTGAATCCAAAAGGCAAGTGAACGCCAATCGTCACCCCGTTCGTAGCGATCAGTAAACCATGGCAGGGCGATACATGCCGTTGCTCCCTTATGCCCCTGCGCGTCCAGCCTGTCCCATATATGCCCTGCGTAGTTCGCTTCGTTTTTTGCGCAGTTGTAACCGTGCTCGTTACAAAATTTATTGAGTTCGCATGAACGGAAGGATGAACGGACTGCGACCCGACCGAACGTCGCATTGAGCGGTTCGAGCAACTCTTCGCAGAGCTTCTGGCCGACCTCGATTGCGAGATCCGGATTATCCGGAATGTTCTGGATCCCGTGATGATTACTTGTCTCACTATATAAGAAATCGCGCATGAAGAACGAACGCGAGAGGCGAGCCATTCCCAGTTTCTCTAGGGCAACGACAGATTGTGGCTTACGCATAGTAGTTCCTGAAAAGCGTTACTTGTGCAGACAGAGAGTAATCCCTCACGGGGAAGTGGTCCTCACGACCTAGGCCCTGCTACTGCGAACCATTAAAATGTGAGATATGGTATTAGCCCGGCGACCAGGTCTTCATGCTTGCCATCACCCACCCTTGGGTAATTGAGCCACGGGCGCCCCTACTGACAGATAGTCTCCAGGCCTGCATGTCAGCAGCAGTATCTGATAGTGCTGTGCCGCTTGGGACAGGATCAACTTCATTCGTTCGAAGCGATCATGGTCGGAATACACCAAGGCATCGTCAAGGATGACCATGGCCGGATGGCCCTGCTCTACAAGTAGCTGGGCAAAGGCCAGCCGAGTCAGGATTGAGAGCTGTTCACGAGTGCCGACGCTGAGGCTAGAGAATGGCTCTTTGATGCCATCCCGATCCAGGCATGCGATATCAAGGTCATCCCCGAGTACGAGGCGTTGGTCTGGAAATAAGCGTCTGAGCAACGGGGCTACACGTTCAGAGATAGGATGGAGGAAATGCTCGCGGGCCTCCCCAGCCGCTTCATCCAGCACCTGATGCAAAAGCCCAATGGCGCCAGCTTGTCTGTCGAGTATTACTGAGCGAAAGCGGGCAGCTTCCAGTCGCCCCATCAGATCCTGGCGCTGTTCACCCAGGCCCATATTCCCCCGCCCCCGTAACTCACCTCGGATTTCGGTTATGCTGGAATTGATCCGATTCTGTTGTTCCGTGAAATGCCTGATCGCACGTTCTGCGGTCACAAGATCAGACCTGATGGCCTCAGGATCCGCCTGCTCCAAGGCCTTTTTTGCGTTTTCATGTGCTTCATTGGCAGTCAGCAGACCTTGATCAGCCGCTTTCACCTCGGCGTGTAACGTCTGATCTGGGGAATCAGAACGAGCAGACTCCAAATCCCTGGTGAGCCGATCGGCATCAGACTGGTTCGATTTGAGTGCCGCCTGGGCCTCGGCCTGAGCACTCAGGATTGTTTCCCGCTGCACGCGCGCCTCATCTAAGAGCAACCGCGCCTCCTTTTCCTGGGCCTCGGCGAGTCGTAACTTATCCTCTGCTTCATGAATTTTCTGATCGTCTACGGAGCGTTGCTCTTCGCCACGATCGTCGAGTTGTTCATTGATAGCAGAGAGACGAGTTTCAAGCTCGTCCACCCGCTCCTTTAGGTTCTCTAGACCATCTGGTGCGATCGCACTCAGCCTCACCTGCTCGGTGGCGAGGCGGCTCTTGAGTTCTTGCTCTCGTCTGCCGCGATCTTCAGCTTCCGCGAGACCCGGCACACCCAGCTCATCGAGGAACTCTGAAAGCTCACGTTCCAGTCTCGTCAACTCTGCCAGAATCTCGCTGACGTTCGCCCCGCCGGGTGTGATGGTGATCCGGCCCTGCTGACCGAGGTTCAATGTCTCTGGCTTGAAGATCTCTACCTGCGCACTGGGCTCGAGAATTTGCCCGCCCATTTCCGGTGGACTATTCAATTCAAGCGCCAGGGTTGTGGCCACTGCACTACGTTTTGCCCTGGCATGATCAATCTGCTTGGACAGGCTTCTCAGTCTGTCCAGGGCGCCCTTTGGTAGCTCTACCGTAGAAAGGGTTCGTTTGGTATCGCGAATCCCTGTCTCCGCTTCCTGGGCCTTCTGCAACTGTTGTCGGATTGTGTTGAGCTGAGCATCAATATCCCTGGCATTTCTCAGGGACTGCAGCAACTTCAATTCGCTCCTCGCGCTCAGCACCGCACTTTGTGTGTGTTCGGATCGTTCCTGCTGCTCGGTCACCTGTGAGTCCAGGGTCTCCAGTTGTCGTGCAATGCGTGCAGCACTCTCCCGGTAGGCTTCCAGGCTCTTCGCATTGTCCTCCAGGGATTTAACCAGACGCTGCCGGGAGTCCCATTGCTGCTGGGCCTGTTGGGACTCGACTTCAGCCACTCTGAACACCTGTGCGGCATGGGTAAGAGCCTGCTCAAGGGATTCAAGCTCCTTGGCTGCACGACTCGCGGCTTCGAGGCGGCCCTGCAAGTCCGCCATCCTGTCAGGATGAAAAGGGCCAGTGAGTTGCTGTTCAAGCTTTTCAAGCTCATCAAGCTTTTGGTCGAACTCACGCAACTGCCCGTCAATTTTCACCAGTTCTGCCTCAAGAGAGGCGACTTCGTCATGCACCTGCTTGAGTTCGCCTTTTGCACGTCCGGTCGGCGTGTAATAACGGTCGAAGGCTTCCTTGACACTGCTGATCAGCTTCTCGCTTTCAGGGCCTCCCAATACATCGCCCACCTGGGCTTCCAGGGCTGTGCGCAAAGTCCGTTGACCTGACTCGTTGACGGGAATCGGCTGGAAGGCAGTACCCTGTTGGACAAAAAGCATCCCCCAGATGCCCTGATGCTCCGGCTTGCTTGCCCCACGCCCAGGAGACGTATAACCCAACAACTCCTTGAGCTTGTCCTCTGCTGCCGGTCCAGAGAAGCTGCCGGATGGCGTGGTCAGCTCCGCTGTCGGTTTCTGGCAGAACCCCTTTTCGATTCGATAAAGATCGCCGTTGAGCGAAAATCCCACGGCGACCTCGGGACGGACCGATGACCCATAGGGCTGGAAACTGTCCGCGACATCGCCCGTCAGGTTGTATTTCTCGAAAAGGGCTGCACGAACAGCTTCGAGCAATGTCGATTTCCCCTCCTCGTTGTCCCCGGCGATGATGGTCAGGCCCTCGCCCAGGCCCTCAATACACACGGGACCCTTGAGCTTGCGAAAGTTGCTGACTTCTATGGACTTGATGACGAGCATGGTTCAGCCCCTTCCGGTCAGGGTCATGTATTCCACATACAGACGTTGTAAGGCGGCGCCCGCCTGGGCTGCGATTTCCTGATCCGGGTCATTGCTCATATCGCGCAGCCGCTCGACTGCACTGTTCACGAAGCCACTCGCTCCCATTCTGTCGAGGTCCTCTTCACTGGGAGAGACCAGAACCCCTGAGTCGGATGTGCGCAGATAACGCAGTCTGGCGCGCCAGGTGTCCAGAAGCGCCTGCAAGTCGCTGTGGCCTTCAAGATCCAATGCTCCGCGAAGATCCAGCCGCAATATGTGGCGTTCCATGGGCGGCTCCAAGGCCGCCAAATCCGCCTCAAGCAGTTTTATGCCATCAGGGCCGTGGACCTCATGACTCATCTGGGACCATCGGTAATGGGTGGTCTGTACTTTTTCGACGCGTGGTGTCGCTCCCGGCCCATCGATCTCAACAATCAATGCATTCCCCGAATCGTTTGCACGGAAACCATCGGTTTCGTGGGTGCCTGCATACCAGGTCCGGTGAGCGATCTCGAGTGTCCCGTGCCAATCACCCAGGGCCAGATACTCAAGCCTGGATTCTTCAGCTCGACGGTCCGAGATGGGGTTGTGGAGCTCGGCTGACTCAGGAAGGCGGTTCTCGACGCTGCCATGGGCCAAGCCCACCCGCACCGCCCCTTCCGGGCTCTCCACGTGACTGAACCCTTCGGTCAGGTCCCGTGCCTCGTGACGGCGGGTAAGCGGCGCTGGCAGCACGGCCAGGGCGCCGTCCTTGAGCAGGACGGGTTCGGTATCCAGCAGAAGGTGCACATTCCCAGGAACGCCGATCCGGCTCAGTCGAGTCCAGGCACTCTCCTGGAGGGCAGCGTCATGATTACCGGGGAGTAGAAGCCAGGGCCCGGGGTAACCGGACAGCGCATCCATGGTCCGCCTCAGGGTCTCGTCCGAGACCGTGTTCATCTCGAACACGTCACCGGCCACCAGGACGGCATCAACTACACGATCCCTTGCCAGCTCAGCGATGCGCTTCACTGTTCCCAGTCTCTGAGTCCGGATCAGTGCCCCCGCATCACCCTCGATCCATGAAAACTGTTTACCGATCTGCCAATCGGCCGTGTGCAACAGACGTACACTCACCGAAACCCCCTTGTTATATTGTTATTTATCAGTAAGTCGAAAACTTGATCGCGTAGGGTCTCAAAGGCCGGACGCGGGACTGAGATTTAGGCATTCAGAAGCTCGGAAACTTCTACATGCCGTGAATTTCAACCAGAACCCGCTCAATCGGAACACGTCCCTACCCTGCTTCATCACTAACCTGAAGGCGATCAGATACAGACTTCAGCATACGAGACTCAATCATCTCATCCAGCACGGGCTGCAGGCGCTCACGAACACTCCTGGTTAGTCGCTTGAAGCCAAGCAGACTGATCGCAGCACCCATGCAGTCATCCGGATGTATTGAGTGAGCATCTTTTACTGTCACGAAGATGGCATGGACCAGCTCACTGTCTGGGACATACTCGAAATCATTCGGAGCATCGGGTGATGCGCACCAGTCTCTGATTGGCGGGTTCGCGGATCCGTCCAAGGGATGTGCAAACTCGCCATCGAAACTGACGAGACGCCTTTTTTCAAGTTTGTTAATAGTCTCCAAGACTCTTTGCTGGATGCGTGAACCTGCACGCGATAACCCTACAGCACTCAGGATGCGCGTTGTCAGGAGCTGGTTGTGTACAGGCCCCTCACCCTCAATGATTGCCAGAACCGCAGAGGACAGTCTGGCGTCGTGAATTTCGTGGAAGTTTGATACGTTCGCAGGGAGACCCAGTGTTCTGGGATCCACCGGCTTATACGGAGGAACGCTGATATTGCCCCTTTCTTCAGATTCTTCTTCACGCTCAATCTGGGGTGATTGCGGAGCAGTCTCCGCTGCATTGGCATTTTTCCGGGTTACCCCGGCAGCCTTACTCGAGGCTTCTGCACTGCGGAGTGCAGATTCAATAGCTTCTTTGACCCGCTCAATCTCCCCACGCGCATTGCGGAACCATTCAGTGCTCCAAATCCGGTGAAAATTCCAACCCAGACCCTCAAGAACCGACTGCCTCAGGCGGTCTCTCTCCCTGGCAATAGCACTGCTGTGATAACTGGCGCCATCACATTCCACTGCCAGGACGTAGCGCCCAGGTTTGTTTGGATCACGCACGGCAAGGTCGATATAGAACCCGTTACTCCCCACTTGAGGCTCGACTTCATACCCGAGCCGCTCGATAGACCGCATCACTTCCACCTCGAATGGTGAATCCGGTTCCTTATCCGACTCCTGTCCCTTGGGTAGGTCACCTGTCTCTGCATAATGCAGGAAGGCCTTGAGCGCCCTGACACCAAAAGGTGAATTGGCATCAACCCTGAGGTCATCTGCTCGGAAGTTCGAGAACACATCCATGGCAAGACGTGATCGAGTGATCAACACGTTCAGACGGCGCTCCCCACCCTGCGCGTTGAGTGGTCCGAAGTTCTGCCCCAGAAGTCCCGTTGCCGTGAAGCCGTAGCCGATGCTGATAAAGATCACATCCCGTTCGTCACCCTGTACATTCTCAAGGTTCTTGATGAAGAACTCATCGCCACCATCGTGGTGGCGGAAGAATGGTTCTGATTCAGGGTGCTCTCTGCGCAGACGTTCGACTTCCAGCAAAATGACCTCTCTCTGCCCTGTACTGAACGCGACGACACCCAAGGACAACTCTGGTGTAGCAATTGCGTGATCCAGGACAGCGCGTGCGACTGCCTGGGCTTCTGCCAAATTGACCCGGGATCGCCCCCGATCATAGTGGGTATGCGGCAGATGATGAGAGCGCAATCCTCGCGCATGGAGGCTGCCCCCAGGACTCGGAAAGATAAGCAATTGATTCTGATAGAACTGGTCGTTCGATACGGCGATAAGGGAATGATGGCGGCTTCTGTAATGCCATCTCAGCATGCGTTCAGGAACGCCCTGCGCAAGCATCAGACCGAGGATACTTTCCACGTCGGCCGTGGCGCTCAGTTCGGCCTCCTCGTCTGTGATTTCCACCGCCCGGCTAAAGAAATTGCTTGGCGGCATCTGTTTGCTATCCCCTACAACCACAGCCTGGTTTCCCCGGATGATTGCGCCCAGTGCTTCTGGCGCAGGGATCTGACTGGCCTCGTCAAAGATGACCAGGTCGAAATGTATCTTTCCCTGCGGGAGGTAGGTCGCCACAGACATGGGACTCATCATGAACACCGGCTTGATACGCTGGATTACGCCGCCTGCTTCACTGATGAGACGACGAATCGGCAAGTGACGGCGTTTCTTTGCAAACTCCCGGCGAAGAATGTCCATCTCTCCCGGAGCGTGGAACGACGGCAGCGCCTCGTAAAGATGACTTACGAGGTTTTCCTGGGCAAAACTGAACGCTGACTGGTCGAGCTGCGAGAACTCCCGAATCATCCGCTCATGCGCCAAGCGGTCAAACTGTCCGATACGTGCCTTATCGGCATACGCAGTATCCACTAGTCCCGAGAAATAGCTGAGACGTAGCCAGTCTACAAGCACGTCCTGCGACTTCCGCCAATCCCTGAGCCGTGGGATCAGGCTGCCCAGACCGGCCGCTTCAATCTCCCTCTCGAGTTGATTGAATCGCGTCATGGCGTAAAGCCTGGAGGTATCCTTCCAGCCCTGGAGCAAACTTCGCCACTCATCCAGGCTATAAGTGGCGCCGTCCTCAGCTTCCCAACGCAATAACATCTGGAGGTCATCCAGCATGGACTGAAGCAGGGATGACCGCTTTTCAAGGCTCTCCACATGTCCTTCCCAGGACTTGAGGTCCGGATCGCCCTCAAGGAAATCAGCGAGCCCCTCGGGTAGGTCACCCTTCCCGATAGCCTCGTAGAGCTCGATGATCCAGGTCGACAGTCTCTCGAGTACTGTCCAGTCCGAGCGCATGCCTTGCCACTGCGCGCCAAAAAGTGAGCGGCACACGGGCTCAAGCTCTCTGAAGCGCTTGTAGTGCTTTTGATATGCCAGGAGGTCGTCCACCCAGGCAAGCCATTGGATGGGCTTTCCAGTCGGTGGTCCTTTCATCAGGCCCCGCAGATCGGCCTTCGCCTTGCGGTAATCTCCGGAAAACGCCCTCCACCATTTATCCGCACGCCCAGCCAAGCCCAAACGAACTGGCAACAGGTCCGCCTCAAAGGCCGCATCGATGAACATCTCGGACAACGCGGCCCGCAGACGAGACATTTCTGCGCCACTGGTGATTGCCTCGCGAATATCGTCTCTACGCACCTGCCATTCGTGGGTACTCACCCGAACACCCTGGAGATGCGGTGCATCCAGGGCCCGCTTGCCCGCCCGATGAAGAACACTGATATCCGAAAAGCCAACGGGATTTGGTACTTTCATGGCCTGAGCCAGGCCTTGGGCATCGTCCATGAGCTGTTGCAGGCGCGCGGTCGAGTCAGCGACCAGACGGGTGAGCACCTGATCCTCGTTCGGAGAGAGGGAGTCCCGCCTTGAAAGGCTGAAAGGGTTGTCCTCACTCGGTCCGAACTCACGCAGGTGATCCTGCACACCCGCCATAGCGCGCTCGCCACGGCCAAGGACCTCTCGGTCCCAGTCACGTAGCAGGTCGAAGGGTATCAACGGCAACTCGTCGAGGCGCGAATCCTTCCTGAGTTGAAGCATGTGGCCGAGGCACTGTACGTAGTCAAGTCCTGAATGGAGTACTGGCGCACCGACATCCTCGACATAACTATCGAGATACTCACGCACTTCGCGGAGTCGCCGATAATCCGCCTCGCGGTCAGGCGAGCTAGGCTTTCCCTGATCGAATACACGACTCAGGGAATCGAGGACTGTTTTTTTGTTGCTCTTGTGGCTGTGCAATTCCAGCACCGCGTCACCCAGGTGGCATTCATCCAATCGCACCTTCACGACATCCAGTGCAGCCATTTTCTGCGCGACGAACAAGACTGTCTTGCCCCGAGCCAAGGCCTCACCGATCAGGTTCGTAATGGTTTGGGATTTGCCCGTGCCGGGAGGCCCCTGGATGACGAGATTAGCCCCTTCCATGACCGCCAGAATGGCTTCCATCTGGCTTGAATCGGCATCTTTCACCAGATGCAGGGTCTCTGGGGCTTTGAGCGCATCATGTCCGGAGATCTCCTCAAGCAGACCGGCATCGCTCTGGTACCCCCCTCCGAAGAGCTTCGAAAGCTGCTGATTTTCCAGTAATGCACCTTGATCCGGCCAGTTGGCAGGATCAAGGTCCACGTACATCTGAAATTTCCCGAACGAAAAGAAGCCAAGGACCATACGATCCGGGTGCACCCGCCAGCGTGGCTGATCGGCGATTATCGCCTCCACCGCCTCCATGTAGTTCGCGGGGTCGAACTCCTCGTCGAAATCGGGCAATTTCAGGCGGAACTCACCCTTCAGCTTAGCTCCCAGGTTGAGATTTGGGCCGAGATCCGTGCCGGTGTAAGAGACCCTGTATCTGCTCTCGACGGACTCACGACTGAGTTCCACGGGCACAAGCACCAAGGGCGCAAAACGTGGCGTCTGGGCATTGGGATCCTCGTACCACTCAAGAAAGCCCAGCGCCAGATACAGTACGTCGATGCCCTGCTCCTGAAGCTGGGTGTGGGCTTCGCTCTCAATCTTGATCAGACGGCTATCCAGGCGATCTTCCGGGATGCTGGTGGGGAGACGCCGTGCATTCAGCGCCTCCCATGCAATATCCACAACCTCTTCCTCTTCGGAATCCTCTTCTAAAAGGATCTCCTCTTCCGCATCGTCCTGTTCCTCTCCGGCATCGTCCTGCGCCAACCCCATGAAGCCGAATGGCTTACGCTCGACAGTAAGCACATGGAAAACAAAGGACGTATCTCCCTCCATCATTTCCAGGAATTTGCTGTTCCTGGGAACATGCAACATGGGGTTCCCACGAAGACCCATGTCCAGCAATTCCTGACGGGCAAGCTCCAGCTGCTCTTTGATGCTCATGTGATCCTTGCGACTCCCCAAAACAGTTTGTTGTTATATGACACAGCGACTCTCACGCCCGACTTCCCTCATCAATACGCCCACTCCTCATGCCCCAGAGGCTCGGAGTTCAGTCGTTTTCGGGAATGCTGCCAGTGGGGCAGGAACTGGTCCATCAGGGCCCTGAAGCGCTCGGTGTGGTTGCGCTCCAGGAGGTGCACCATTTCGTGCACGATGATGTATTCCAGGCATTCCCTGGGCTTCTTGGCCAGCTCCGAGTTGAGGCGGATGGTTGCGGCGTTCGGGTTGCAGCTGCCCCATTGGGTCTTCATGCGCTGCACGAAATAACGGGAGACCTTCACCCCCATCACCGGCTCCCACTTGGCGATGAGCTCCGGCGCCACCGCCCGGATCTGCTCCCGGTACCACTGGTTCATCACCGCCTCACGGGTCTGCGCATCAGAACCCGGGCGCACCTGCAACAGGATACGGCTGTGCTTGCGGCTGACCTTGGGGGCGGCATCGGCTTCCTGAACGCTCAGCAGGTAGCGCCTGCCCCAAAGGTAGTGACTTTCGCGCTCCAGGTATTCCCGGGGGGGCTGACGATCCTGCTCCCGCAGTTTCTGCTGCTGATCGCGGATCCAGCCAAGCTTGGATATGGCGAAGGCGCGAAGGGTCTGGATGTTCGTTCGCCTGGGCGCGGTGATCCGGACCGTGCCCGTGGGCGGGTAGACGCTCAGGTGCACGTGCTTGATGTCCTTGTACACCACCTCCACGAGGGTGCCGCCCAGGTCCAGGGTGTTGCTCATCAATACTCCGCCTGGGCCTTGATGATGCTGAACAGCCGATCCACCTCATCGGGATCCTGAAGCACACCATAGAGCGCGGCCTTGATGGTGTTCTCCCGTGGCTGCACACCACGCCAGCCGTCTGGCCTGACCTGACGCACCACCTCATCCAGCTTCAGGGCCAGCTCCAGGGCCTCCTCCTGGGTCACTTCCGGGCAGCTCGGCCTGACCTCCAACACCTGCCCCGCTGGCTGAGCCGCAGGCACCCGCAACATCAGGTTGTTGTACAGCGCCCGCTTGCCCGGCGTATCCAGCGCGGGCGGGACATCCTCACCCTTGCCTTCGGCCACCTTCTTCACCAGCGCGGCGATCTGCCTGAGGTATTCCTCGTATTCCAGGGCCTTGGCCTTGCGGGCCTCGATGATCTCGGTCAGCAGCGCGGACATCTTCTCGAAGTAGGCCGGGTCGTTGAGGTGTTCCTTGAGGATCTTGCTGCGCACGTTGTTCTCGATGGTCTCGGCGATGGCATCCCTATTGCCCTTCAGGTTGCCGAGCTGCTGGTTGATGGCGTCCGCGACCCCGGTTTTGACGATCAGGTCCAGCAGGCCGATGTCCTCGAAGGCGGAGATCTTGCGGGGTTCGTCGGCCTCGATGTAGGTATCGATCAGGTGCCGCATGTCCGCCTCGTAGGCCTTCAGGTCCAGGGTCTCGCCGCTGGCGTTGCGGATGATCTCCCGCAGCTTGAGATAGTCCTCCAGCCTGTGCTTGATCTGCGCGGCCTCCTGGGCCGAATAACCCGCGCCCTCCATCTCGTCGGCAAGCCCGGCGTAGGCGCGCATCAGGGTGGCGATGCCCTTGTAGAGTGCCGTTCTCAGCGGCACGCGCTCGGCCAGGTCCTCGGGAATCTCGGTGTCGCCGCAGAAGTAATGGATGTGCTCCAGCTCGCCCCTGGGGGGTTCCACCGGCTCGCACAGCAGGGCCAGGGCCTCCAGGGCCTCGTCCAGCTTTTCCCGGCCCTTGGTGACGCGATCCTGGATCATCACCTCGGGATCGGCGCCGGGGGCGCTGTGGTCCAGCTCGGCGCTGTACACGGCGATGGCGTTCTCCACCTTCTTGAACAGATCCTTGTAATCGACGATGTAGCCAAAGTCCTTGTCCTCGCCGTCCAGGCGGTTGGTGCGGCAGATGGCCTGGAACAGGCCGTGGTCCTGCATGGACTTGTCGATGTAGAGGTAGGTGCAAGGGGGCGCGTCGAAGCCGGTCAGCAGCTTGTCCACCACCACCAGCAGTTTCATGTTGGCCGGTTCCCGGGTGAACCGGTCCTTGGCCCAGGCCTCGTAGGTCTCGGTCTTCGTCTTGCCCGGCTGGGCGTCCACGTCCTTGAGCAGTTCC
>SR_TP_S13solDRAFT_1000303_pt1 | contig 22072 bp, 27 predicted proteins | sample SodReaTP_S13sol_FD_11159 | JGI IMG/M metagenome (IMG submission 11159)
CCCGCCGATGCTTCTCAAGGATTTGCCGAATCTCCAATATGTCTGCCGGCTTGCTGATGGCCGCACGTTGAAGATGCGGTTGCCGATTCTGATAAACGATGACAAGCCTGGAGAAGTTGCACCGTGGGTAACCAAGGAGGCTGCTTAATGAAGCCGATAACCTGGTCACCTCTGAGCGAGCACCTCTATCAAGAGTACTTATCGTTTGAGCACAACACTGAGTTTTGCCCTAAGCGTATCCGGGAGTTCTTTGCTGGTGTTCCCACAAGTGAAGGGGTAGAGCTTGGAGAGTTAATCCTTTGCTCCGCGATGAATGCCTCGATGAATGCGAGTAACCGGGAGGCTGTCTTTGATGATGTTGTCGCCCGGTGGTTACCTCAAATGTTTCGCTACAACGTTGAGTGCGTCCTGAAGCGCAAGAGAGGGAGAATGCTTTGGGACTGCACTGAAGCAAGCCTGCAATCATGGCAGGAACGCTTCAACTTCGACAAATACAAGGCATTTGAAGTTGATGTTGAGCTTCAGGATGTAACGACGCGTGATTTAACTGACTTAATGCGACGGCATCTCCATCGTCCAGTGGAGCTAAAACTTCCTTCTGGGAAGCCTTATGAAGTCATAACCCAGATCACTCCTGCAGGTTTGGATGAGCGTGGATTGTTCGCCAAAGAGCGATGCTGCGTGAATAAGAAGAGCTTGATAAAGGCATTATCAGCTCGGCTGTACACCAAGGTAGAGCATGAGGGTTTTCGCCACTCAGCGGTTCTGGACGTTTCTAAGCGCTTGGTTGCATTTGTGGGTAGTGACATCCGCCTCCCAAATGAGCGTGCATCATGGCTTGAAGTTACGCTGAATCAGGCGGTGACAGCATTTACCTCGGCGGATGTTCTCCAGTTCGCGCTAAAAGACTTTCTGGAAGTTGTGCTGCAACGCCTGAGTGCGCTGTGGGAGCTTACTGTGGTCGGTATAGATGCGTCGGGCGCACGAGTGGTGTGGCCAATGGTGACTGAGCCGTTACTCACATGGATGGAGAGCCACAACATCAAGTCCCTTGAATTATTTGAGGTTGAGGCAGAACAGTACAAAGCGCTCCCAAGCAGAAGTCGCTCGCTGGCGCTGGCCAGTCACTCGATGTCACGCCGGGAACTCATTGTAGTAGGAATACCTATCGCTGGTATGGAGAGAGTTGTGAACATTTATGAGGACCCATTATGTCCACTGCAATAACCAAAAATGCCACTCGAGCGCAGATGTTGAACATGCTGTTCTTTGGCTCATTGGCCATAGTGCTGGCTGCAATGATTGCCATGGATACGGATAAGCTTCAGCGCTTCATCGTTTTAGAAATCAATGAGGTAAGGGAAGCATTCAGCGAGAAAGACTTTAAATCATTAGAGGCGCGGGTAAGGGATCGCCATCAAGTACTGCTTTACGACAGTGGATTTTTTGATGGTGTCCGCGAGCGTTTTGTACCTAAGGAGCGGGGAGAGAGCGGGGCTAGTGCGCTCGGCAACCGGTATTTGTACCAGTGGGTGAATAACCTTCAGGTGATCAGTTACCAGGCGTTATTTCGCCTGACGATACTTGAGTATTGGTTCTTTTCAATGCTCCCTATGGTGGTGGCTCTGCTTGGTACCGGTTATTACAACTGGCGCATTAAGGGCTACTACATGGGCGGTACCCACGCCAACATCATGCGTTTGTACCTAAAGGCCGTTTGGTTTCTATTTGCCGGTTTGATTACTTACATCGTATTTCCCAATTTCCTAAATCTGCATAACCCCTTTGTTCCGCCAATTCTGATTTTCCTGATGGCGCTACTGATGAGCAGAATCATTACCAATTACCAGAAAATGTAACGAGAGGTCCCTTGTGAAGTCATTGTTTAAGCGAATTTTTAAAAAGAAACACCAAGAGAAGCCGAAGACCGTCGCAGGCGTTCTCAACAAGTATGGCGACAATTACATGCGCCTCCTGGCTTTCGAGAAGGTGACCAAGACTGGTTTGTTGCTCGGCTTTATTGTGATCGCGATGCTGATGTCTTCTGGCCAGTCAATCGCTGAGCGCAACAAAGGGAACCATGTAGCGCTTATTGACCTGAAGGGGGAAATCAATTCTAACCGGAATGGCACCGGCTATAGTTTTGTCAAAACTTTGAACAAGGCAATTTCAAACAGCCGAACATCCGCCATCCTTATCCAGGCATCATCCCCAGGGGGAAGCCCAGTACAAGCTGAGATGATGTACCGGGCATTGGCCGATTATACGGCGAAACCGCGAGATGAACGCGTACCGGTTTATGTATCAATACAAGATACATGCGCATCAGCTTGTTTGTATGCAATCTCCCCGGCGGATAAGGTATTCGCGCATCACAACTCGCTGGTCGGTTCAATAGGTGTCCGCGTCGACTCGTGGAACTTCACCGATTTAGCTCAACGGGCAGGCATCACCCGGACAACTTTAACCTCCGGCTCCAATAAGGCTTTATTAGATCCATTTCAGAACGCGACGGATGAGCAACTAAGCAAGATACAGGAGTTCATTGTTGAGCCGTTACATCAACAGTTTGTGACGGCGATGGAGCAGGCCCGTGCAGGCGTGTTGGATACAGAGCACCCGGATTTGTACACCGGGATGGTTTGGACCGGCACAAAAGCCATTGAGCTGGGCTTGGTTGACAGTATCGCCTCAACAGTTGAAGTGGAAGAGCTCCTCAAAGAGGAAACCGATGCTACTCGCTTGGAGCGCATGGGACGCCAATCGTTTTCGCTTCGCACATTCCTTTCAGCTGCGATTTCAGACGGCATTGAATCGGCAGTTGCACGTCACCTGAATAACATTGAAATAGGGTGACCTTCAGGATGCCCAAATTAGTACGCTCTATTCAAAATATTCGTCTTCTGAGTTGGTTTAATAGATACACCAAAACGGTGCTTTTATTAACTTAACTGAGGAGCTTCTACATGAGCGCTTTAATTCAAGTGCGTGACCGCTTCACGGCGATCACTCCAAAACAATGGGCATTATTAGCAGTTAGTCTGCTAGTTATGACAGCTATGTTTGCCATGATGGCCTTTGCTGGCGATGGTGGTGATGAGTTTGATGATATCTATGAGCGAATCGCGGGGTGGCTTGACGGAACACCAGGTAAAATCGTGGCAACCCTTGCCCTGGGCTTCGCTTTCTTTAACGTCATGAAGCAAAACTTCTTTTTGGCAGCAGGGGCTTTTGTTGCCTGCTTAGTTTTAGCTGAAGGAAGTGAGATCATCGAGTCCTTCTTAGGAGCTTCAGTAGTAGTGGGGCCAATCATGTAGAGAGTGGTTCGTAGTAGCACCGCCTACTACTACTGTCCAGCCGCCTTCGGGCGGCATTTTTTCTTGTAAAATCAACAGCCTTCATAATAAAATTCGCGCTCTTTTGGCGATTTTGTAGATAGGGCAGTATGCCCGGGTTACAACATTATTGAGCAGTTTGTTCAAACCTTAACAGGAGTATTTCTATGAAAAAATTTGCTGTAGCAGCAATTGCATCGGCGTTAGTATCATTTTCAGCAGTTGCAGCTGACGCGCCATCTTACGACTTCCTTTCGGGAAGCTACATCAACTTTGATGACTCAGGGAGTCTGGATGGCTTTGCTGTTACATACTCTCGCTCATTTGCTAATGGGTTCTTCGGTGAGGCTGATTACCTCCGTGTCTCTGACGGCGTGACACTGGAGCGCGGTGACCTCCAATTGGGTTACGCGCACACTTTAAATGAGCAATTCGATTTTGTGGCCACTGCAGGCTTATCACGCGAAGAAATCAGTGTGAGCGGGTTCTCAGTGTCGGATAACGGGTTTATTGGTACAGCTGGTGTTCGTTCACGCGTAAATGAGCAAATTGAAGCTGGCGCTGCAGTGCTTTATTACAACTATGACGAATCTTATGTGAACTTCCGCCTGAGCGGTCGTTACTTTTTCAATGAGAAGTGGAGCGCTGAGGCGTCTTACACGTTCGGCGATGATAACGCTGACTCATTCCGCCTTGGGGTAGCTTTCCACTTCTAAGCTCCCCTTTTGAGCCCCACATCCCCCGTGGGGCTCATTTTTGATAACTCTACTCACTTGTGATTATTAACTGCGAGAAGCAATTGCCCAAGAATTTATCTGAGGTTTAGATGAATCATTTAGACTACCTAACGCTCACCAAACTAACCGAATTATTCAGTGAAATAGATATCCGCTTTCCACCCCGCACCATGCTCGTATTTTACGAGATAGCCCGCAATCCAGAAGGGATTACGGTTTCACAAATCCAGCAGCGATTGGGGTTGCCACAGGCAACTGCATCACGCAACTGTCGTGCGCTGACAAAGCGGAAGACACCGACTGCAGCTGGTTATGATTTGTGTGAAGTCATATTACTAGATGATGATCACCGTTCGAAGTCATACAGGCTGAATGACAAAGGTCGCGCTTTGATTGCGAAAATTGAATCAACACTCAATAAGCGCTCAGGCTAAGGCGCTAGTAACGCCATGCAATTCCGTACTATATACGGAATGTTGCAATCCGGGTCCGCATTGAGTACAATGTACGTACATGGTACGGATTTATTTATGTCTGACCGTGAAAAAACCCTTATGGCAAAGCAATTTATATTTAATGGAATTGGAGATAAACATGACTAAATCATATGACTGGGATACCAGGTAAGCTAGACGGAGGTTCAGCACACACACAACATTTGTAAGAACATTTAGGAGGCCTGCAATGCAACTTGCAACAGGACCATTAAGCGCAAGTAAGCCAGCGCGAATTGAATTAAAAACGAGCCCTCAAGTGAAATCTGAGCTTGAACGTGCTGCAGCAATAAGCGGAATTAGTTTGACAGCATTTGTCATTCAACAAGCATCGGAAGCCGCCAGACGGATTTCGGAAGAAGCTGATACGGTACGACTTAACCAGGAGGCCTGGTCAAAGCTGAACGAAGTTATTGACAATCCACCTGAGCCAACCGATGCACTGAGGGAGTTAATGAAACTATGAACACAAGGAGCATTAAGTGCAGACATTGGAACAGCAGGGGGTGGTGGTAGTCCCCGTCTCTAAATTAAAAGATACTGACACCGCCACCCTGAAATCGTTTGATTGTAATGATCAATTTTTAAATAGCTTTGCAACGAAAAAACTCGTCAAATACGATAAACGAAACCTTCATAAAGGGTTTGTTGCAATATGTGATAACAGAATTGTCGGCTTCGTGACTACAAAAGTTGCAAGCATGGCAAGAGAACATTACCCCGAAAAATCACTTCCAAAGAGCATTCCTGTTCTAAGTCTTGAGCAAATAGCAACAGACATAAATTATCGTGGCCGCTCCATCGGCAGACGCCTACTTAAAGAAGCCTTAAACATCACTGTAATGGTTAGTGAGTCTACCGGCGTCAAAGGTCTGCAGTTATGGTCGCACCCTGATGCACTTGGCTTCTATGAAAAGCATGGATTTCAGATCTTGGCAACTCAGCAGCAAGGTGACATTGAGCTTACATTAATGATGTTACCAGTTGAGACCATTCGACTGTCTATGGGGGTGTGACGTGAAAAAAATGCATAATGGACCTTCACCTTATGATCCAGGTTACATCTATATTTTAAGAACCGGAAATAACGTCAATGAAATAAAAATTGGATTAACTAGGGAGCTGCCGCAGCGACTGAAAAGCCTTTATAATACTTCAGTTGCCTTGCCTTTTAACCCAAAGGTTCTTTGGAAAGTTCCTAGCATGAAACCAGCTGAGGAGGCCGCGCACGCAGTCATGCAATCGCACCAAATCAACGACCGCCGCGAGTATTTTCATGTAGTTTCACCTGTGCATGCGACTGCAGAGGAAAGAGTAAGTTATGAATTCTCAGACTCCAGCATAGACCTAGTATCAGAGTGGATTGAGGAAGGATTTTACATGGCTGGAATTCAGTTTGAGAGAGTATACTCATGATTCATAAGTTCTGGCTGGGATACTCATGTGTGGAAGAATAGATGTTGACGCGGAGATTGTGAAAGCAGCTGTCCATGGCCACTGCCAAATAGAGTTCGATGTTTTGTCGAATCATGATCTGAGGCCCACCCAACCAGTTGATGTGTTAGTGGCGCTGAACAATTCGCTCAAACAACAAAGATTAACCTGGGGGATTCAGCCGGAATGGGCCAAAAGAATCCTCATCAACGCACAAGCCGAAACAGTGGCCACCAAGCGTACATTCAAAAATGCTTTCCGACAGCACCGGTGCATAGTCCCATGTTCAGGTTGGTACGAGTGGCGCCAGGAAGAAGGGAAGTCGAAGAAGACCAAATACAGGTTTTTCCACGAGGGCGGTGACGGATTATTCATGGCCGGCATCTATTACCCCTCAACGGACAACGAAAGTCGACTTGTGACATTAACCACGTCACCTACAGAGCAATGCAGGCCTTATCATGACCGCATGCCGTTACTACTAAAACCTGAAGAGATTCATTCATGGCTAGCACAAGATTCCGGGCTGTTAGAGCCATTACTTAACACATCGCCTGAGATACCAATCATGATCCAACCCGCTTAAGGTATTTTTTGTATACCCAACCATAGCGAGGAATATCCTCGATGTGGTCGTAATAGCTGACGTAAATCCACTTTTTATGTGGGCTTGCTCCGCGCTGGATGAGTTCCACTTTTTGATTCGGGTGAAGGGTCGTAATGATATGAGAGCCGGGACCAGTTCCTTGGTGAGTTCTCAAGTTTACTGAGCGAAGAACAACGTATTCAGTTAGCCCTGAGGACTGCTGAGGGTCCATTCCATTAGCTTTTATACAGTGGTGGTTAATGGTGTGAAGCTCGGTCAAAAGGTCACGCTGATTTTCTAAACTTTGCTCTCTGTACTCAGCAGTTAATCGGCTTTCTTGGCGATCGCTTTGGAGGCTTGCATAAGCGATGGAAAGAGCAAGTAAGCCAATTATTAAAGAAATTAATACTAAAACATTAGAAGCAGTAAGGCTTTCAACTGGGGCATACTCAGTCGCGATGACACGTTCGTAATACTCTTTTAACTCCTGAGCTTCAGAGGGAGAGTATTGCTCTACGCCTGCTAATATATCCTGCATCAACCTAGAGACATTCCCTGTAACCAAATCAAGATTGGGTATGGTTAGATGAGAAAAGCGTAGGCCGCTCGCTATAGAGGCAATTTCCCCAATTTGAGACAAGTTGTGAATGGACTCTATTGCCCCAATTGCACCAGCTCTGGCAGCCATGTTGCTTTCAAGCAACGACGCATAGGCGGCAGTACATTCTGGTGGAGCAAGCTGGCTTGAATCCATCAAAGGCGACATCATTCTCATAGCTTGAGCAACAGCGCCTATCTCTGGAACTCTCATGGACTCTATTGCAGCGCGAGTGGCATGGCCTATTTCCTGTTGGTGCCTTGTGGCCGCTTCAACAGCTGCAGACATTTCACCATGTCGACCAAGTATTTCACTGGTTAGGCTTTGCTGTTGCGCAACCAACCTGGAGGCTAATGAGGCATTGGCAATTTGCTCTGAATTTAGAGCCTCCACAGCCCTATTAGCGATAGCTACTTGGGATCTGATAGTTTCGGGCAATATGTGTAATGTACTGCGTTCAATAGCTTTCTGAATTGAGCTGTCAAACGCCCACGATGGAAAGCCAGGTATCTTATTGCGGCGCTTTTTGCCATCTGATGAAGAGCTCATGACCAACATCCTTGTTTAGAGTGGGTTGTTTGAGCATACCAGAGTAATGAGCGGCTGCGAATCGACCGTTCAAATTGAATCTTTCGGCTTTCGCTGAAAAAATTGTGCGGAAATATGGACATCGAGATTTCATGTGGCAATAATATCTTCAGTAGGCAGTTTGGTAGCTCCTACTATTACACCTCCCTGAAAGGGTTAGTGTAGCTCCAAAGTCGCCGCCCTGGGGAGGGCGGCGCAACTCCTCCTCATATTACTTCCAACTACAAGAACAGAACAGCCAAATTAGGCATGTCTGTTCATTCCGAGCATTCAAAAATCATGTGTAATACACCTGAACGATTCTACGAATTGAAGGTGTCTCATGAGCGATTCAAATAAGCCATATCGTATGGCGCGCCGGATTAACGATCCGCCAACCCTATTCTTTTGGCCAATCCACTGGGTGATGCCCATTTTCATGGCTGTAGGTGCCAGTTTGGTCCTTGGCCACACCATGTTGTTCCTGTCTTTGGGAGTAGCTTGGTTTGTCATCATTCGAGTCGTCGAAACTAAGTACCCACGAGGATACCTAGCACACTTGGTGTGGTGGAAGCTCGGCACTTGCCCTGGATTTATCAATGATGACACCCCTTCAGTGCCCAATCCTATGCGCAAGGAGTTTACTCAACGATGAAGAAGAAAGACTCGTTGATCGGGAAGTCACTAACTGACTTTAATAATTCTAAGACCACCAATCGCATTACCATCACTGCGCTTTCAATAGCTGTGGCATTCCTAGCGTGGCAAAACACTAAGACCCATACAGAAACGATTGTGGTGCCGCATGAGTTTACCGAGGAAATTCGGGTATCTCATAATCAAGCCAATGAGCACTTCAAAATCCGATGGGCTTGGTCAGTTGCTTCGTTGCTTGGTAACTCAAATCACCGGAATGCTGAATTCGTTGTTCAGAATGTCCGCCAATTGCTTTCCCCTTACCTTCGAAGTGAATTAAGCGAGATGCTCCTGCAGGAAGCTCGAATGCTTCAAGTGCGAGGTGTACGCCAAAGCTTCGTGATTGAAGATGCCATCTATGACCCGGTGAAAGACTTAGTTTGGGTGATCGGTCAACGAACCATCTCGGCAGGCTCTCGCTCTCAAAACAGCAACCGCTGGACTTACGAACTACGAATCCAGTCCCGCAATGGTCGTCCCTACATAACGCACTTGAACACCTATGAGGGTGCACCTCGCGTTAATGATGAGTACGAAGTCACACCAAATCCATTTTTAAGCGACGACTTACAGCGAGCCATAAATCAAACGCGTCCAGGCGATCCAATCCGGGTACCAACATACGAGGTTATCGAAGCGCCGCAGACTAGTGAGGAAGAGAAATGAAATTGAAGTACAGCATACTTGCTTTGGCCATGGGGGTGAGCACGCAGGCTTTGGCAGATATCCCTTTCGTAGACGTTCGCCCTGAGCGTATTACAACTGAAGAGGCATCACGCACCCAAGGCACTCCAGCGGCAGAACCTCAAAGACAGGGGACACCAGTTGGCGGTAACCTAGATGCATTACGCCAGCAGGCGATGGCTCTCAATTATGATGACTACTACACAGATGACATTAATCTGCAGGAGTTTGGGTTTCCGGCGGACTATGAGCCCATCCCAGCTTCACAGGGCCGGTTACCTCGCTTTGTGCAGGACGCAATCGACAATTACAAGCCTGAGCAGCAGGTCGACCTCAAGCCGATGCAGAACAAAGTTATTGCAGTTGGTTTCGGCCTCATGAACTCAATTCCAACAAGCTTTACCTCGCTAGCGGTTAAGACTTCAGATGAGTTTTCGATCTTAGAGGTTGAAGATGGATTTCTCTATGTGACGCCGCTGACAGACCAACCTATCTCACTCATCTTGTATGAAGATGGCGTGCAAGAGTCACAAGTAAGCTTGGTTCTTTATCCAATTGATGCTCCACCGACAGTAGCTCGAGTTAATGTCGAGCTTACTCCAGAGATGCGACGTAAGGCTGCAGCACACCGCGAGCGTCTTGCTCAAGAAGCTGAGCGACAAGAGTCAGAGCGACGCATGCGTGAAGCTGAGGGGCGGCAATCTCCACCTAGCGCACATGTGGCATATCTCACCAATTTGCTTAAACAGGTAGCACAAGAGCGTATGCCGTCCGGGTTTAACATGACTAACGACATCCCGCCGTCACTGCTTAAGCCATGCCAGGTAACCATTCGTCAACACGCTGGCCAACGTATGAGTGGTACCCGCGAGGTAATTGATGTTGTCTTAATCGAGAACGACTCCGATCGCATCTACCACATTCGCGAGGAAATGTGTTTAACCCGGGACGCGATGGCAGTGGCCATTCATGACAAAGCTTATCTTCGCCCAGGTGATTCGACCGAAGTGTACATTATTCGGGACCGTCATTATCAACAAGAGCGCGCGCGGGAAATCACTCGCCCACGTCTAACGTCTAATGGGGGCTAATCATGATCAAGGAGAAGTTAGAGGAAATTAAAGAGCAGCTCGCCGAAAACAAGAAGCTGAGAAACGGCTTAATTGCCGGCGGTATGTTTTTAGTTCTGTGGTATTTGTTCTCTTCATCAGGCCCTGACCAAACCCTTGAGGAGCGCCGTGCTGAGCGCTTAGCTCAGCAGCAAACGTCTGTATTGGGTGTGAGTTCAGCACTTGGTAGTTTTGAGCAGCAAGAGGCGCAGTCATTACTGGAGAGGCTGACTGATGAGTTTAGCGAACGCGAGAAGAGCTTAACGGCACGGGAGCGCAGACAGGCAGCTGAGCTGGAGGAAATCAATCAACGACTGGTTGAAGTGGACAGTAACGTGGCCAGAGTGCTCAGTGAAATGGAGTCTCGGATGGAAGAATTGCAGCGCAATGCTGCGAATAACCGCAGTTCCAGCCGTGACAACCGTGATCGCGGTAGCGATGATGTACTTGAATCACGTCCACAAGCTCAGCGTTTTGCCGTAACAGGCGATGACAGAGAGTATGAAAGCTCAGGGGTAGATCGGGTTTTACGTCGACCCCAAACACAGATTGTCACTCAAGCGCCTCAGAGACTGGATGGCGGAGTTATCCGTACGGTTACCCAGCGAGACATCCGGGAAGTGCGTGAATCGGGGACTGTCGATGTTAGAGAGGTACAGACAAATACATTAACCAGTAGAAATCAGCGAGTTCGCCGGGATGGAGCCGAAGAGGAGATGTCCACGCCTGAGCGCAGTCAGCCACAAAAGCAGGACACGGAATTCCATTTAGCTATGGGTTCGATTATCTCGGGTACCACTATTAATGGTGTGGCCGCGCCGACCAATGTTGGCCGACACCGGGACCCAATCCCAGTAGTGATGAGGGTAAAAAGGGAAGCGGTTATGCCGAATTTCCGAACTCTCGATATACGCGAGTGCTTCATGCTTGGCTCTGCGGTGGGTGATCTAGGTTCATCGCGTGTAATGCTTCGTGCAGAAGCTATCTCTTGCATCACAGATGATGGCGAGGCCATTGAGCGAAACATTACTGCATACGCTGTTTCGGCAGATGACGGAATGGCTGGCATTCCGGGAACAGTTGTAGAGCGTTCAAATACTATGATTGCCAACACGCTGAAAGCGGGTTTCTTGTCTGGATTTGCGGAAGCCGCCGCGCCTAATCGCATTCAATCATTAAACACAAACCCTACATCCCGCAGTACATGGGAGTCTGAGCAGCTTGACCGTTACGCCACTTCCGGCGCTCTTCGAGGTGCTGGGAATGCGCTTGAGCGAGTTGCAGACTACTACATGGCCATGGCCGAGTCAGTATGGCCAGTGGTTGAGCTGCTTCCTGGTATTGAGATCGACTTCATCGTTCAACGCGGAATGACCATTAAGCTGGATGGTAACCGTGAGGGCTCTCCACTTAGCGGCGCAACGAGAGGGCGTCACTAATGTTAGGGCAGCACAACACTAATGAGCCCACTCCTCGCCCATTGATGGGCGGGGAGGCTGATTGGGTGACTGAGGACCAGCAGTTATACACTATGCCTGGCAACCCCATTGTGCTTCTCGATACGACAACAACGTTTCAGCAGAACAACGAGCCTATTGCTAAAGCGAGCTTCTTCATGATTTATGCGCTAGCGAGATGCTCCGCCCAGGAGCTACACGGTTTCGCTGGATATTTGAGAGGGTACCAACGAAAAAAGCTAAGAAGATGGGAGGTATCCGGGAGAAAGGTATCTCGACTTCCCGCTGTTTTGCTCAATTCGCTAGTGGCTATTAAGCCGCTTGACGAGTTCAACACTGCTATCAACGAGAAGCTTGTGAGGCACATCAAAGGGCTGGCGCAAATCAAGTGCCTTACAGCGAACGTCAGCCAGTTCGTCTTTGATATTGATGGTGCTACGAGTTACAGCATTCCTGAAGGGTTAGTAGCAGCCCTAAAGTGCCACAAGATCCATTCCGGCCACATTAACCCAGATACATTAGGAGAAACACTATGAAATCATGGCTTGCCCCTGGCTTGCTTATTATCGGCATTAGCACGGCAATCAACTTCATGGTGGTGAATCACCTGATTAACAACCAAGTGATGACAGCACTAGATGAAGAGGTTGCTTACCTTGAGCAGCGCATGCCCCAGGTTGCCACCATTAATACCAATCACTTAGTAGCACGGTTCCAGGAAGAAGATGTGGACCCAATGAAGGCTATGGGTGCTCTGTCGTTACTAACTGAGATGTTGCGACGTGACGGAGTGATTCTCCTTGATGAGCAACTTGTCATGACAGGCCCTTCGAAGTTTAGCCTAAACGACATTGATATTGAGCAGGTTTACCAGGCAGCTGAAGCGCAAGGTATTGATGTGGACGAGAAGATGAAGGCCAACATACAACGCGCGGAAGAAGATGCAAGAAAAATGCTTGAAGAGTTAGAATCGCTTATGCAGTAGAACCGCCCTCTATAGGGCTGTATTTAGAGGAGTCTGAGGCCACCGAAGCCATGATTCGACCTCAGACCCTAATCGTTTCCCCAATGTTAGTAATCCATTTACTAACACAATACCCCAGGGAAGCTCATTTGGAAGGTTGCGATATGGGTACTTGCTTTTATCGGCCTGCGGCAACCAACGTGTTGCTCTAAATTAGAGTACCTTGGTTACCGCTCTCAACTAGCTAACCTGTTTTAACGCGCTTTGCGCTACGTCCGTTATCTTAAAGAAATTGATAATTTTACTCTCATCATAGCTTTGTCGGATGATACCGTTTTCATCAACAGTAACAAACAGCACATTATCCATTCCTGATTTGCGCTTAAACTGAACTGATACGTGTTGCTCTTTGAACTGCTCAATTAACGCATCGGTGAGAGTGACTGTATCCTCAAAGTAGATATCAGCGCCCCCATGTCTTAGTCGGTAAGTAGACATTCCAACCTCCTTTAGCAATACTCAAATTATACCCCAAGGCAAAATGGTATCTACAAAACATAACCAACAGTGACGTTATATTTAAAATTTTGATAACAAAGCTTGTCTAAGGTGCTTCAGGGAAGTAAAATATACTGACTTTGTGGTTCCCAACCCAAGGTTAACTTTCCATTAGGACGTCAGTCCGCCGTTCATTCTTAGCCGCCCCACTTAGGGCGGCATTTTTTAATTCACTGCTAAGCCAATTAGCATGAAAGAGTACTTTACTTGGTTAGCATTCGAATCAAAGCAGTTAGCTTTTGATCAGACTTCCGGAGGGAGCGGATGCAGTCGCGCCAAGCGGGCACTCAATGCGCACTGAATACGTTATTAGAGAAAGTTGTATGAACGGAGAATTAAACGTTATGAAAATGAAAAGGGCCGCGCAAGCGACCCTTCCCATGTATACTTTGCTACCTGCAACCCTCCGAACCTAGATATTAGAGGTGGTTCTTCGGTTAACGCTGCAAGCGCCTACACACACAGTATCGGCAAAACATTTGATTATGTCAAGCTTTAAGGAATAAGTAGCTTTAACGAGTTTAGTCATTATGCCACAATGCTCTCTACTCGTTAGTTTGCCAAGGAAGACAAATGCAGCCTACTAATTTAAAAGAGCTTTTCTCTGCTCTATCTCCGCCTAGAATTAACGCATATAAGTCCTACTTTGGTCCAAACCTAAACGATCTTGAAGTGTTTGGTTGTTACCAATGGAATGAGTCAGTGTCCCATGCTTTTTTCAAACTGCTTACTTTGATCGAAGTGGTAATGAGAAATCGAATGCATGCCGCCCTTAGTAAGCATTACTTCGGCGCCAACAAAAGCATCATTCAGAACGCTAAAAATAACCAGTGGTTAACTAATCCGTACTCAACTCTCGGGCACCAGGACTCGTGTAACTGGTATAATGTTACACTTGGTAACACTCGTTTGCTCAATAATGTTAGCCTTAAAAAAATTCATAACATCACACACCATCCCAGAAACGGAACTCCTCTTACAGGTAATAAAATGCCTTCCCCAGATGATGTGGTATCTAGCCTCACTTTTGGGTTCTGGTCCTCTTTAGTTGAAAAGTGCCCAAACATAGATTGGGATATAATCCTTAAAGACATTTTCCCAAAGCATCGTACTTCAAATAGCAACCAGTGGACCTCAAATATAGAGCAGCAAAAACTTTCATTTCGCCTTGAGTTAATTCGAAACTTTAGAAACAGACTTGCCCATCATGAACCAATTTGGAAGTTTGGAGAATTACTTTCTGAAAGCAGAACCAGTGTAAGCGGTCAGCCTTCTACAAGGGCCGTACTTGATGGTCCCACCACCACACCTGCCCACAGTATCAGAAGACTCCGGAGTGTTTATAGAAAGCATACTGAACTGCTTCGATGGACGTCTGAAGATATTTATAAAGATTATGAAGAGTCCACGCTACACCGACAAATTCTTTGGCTGTGTAGCGAAGATGGGCTAACAGCGCACAAAGAACGAAGTAGCAATAATCTTGAATCCATGAGCCCTTGCAAGTTTAAGCGCGAAATTTCATCAATTATTAGAAACAAAAAACCAGCTCTGCTGATCAAGGGCGGTAGGAATGTAGCCGCTTTACAACATATTTCTTGAGCACGCCCACTTCAGCACCATTACGGGCCCTGAAGTTACTTTAAGCTGCTTAATATCTTGTAATACTGAGACTTGATTTGTCGCTCTACTTCCTGAGCCTGACGGTAGTAGCGATAGCCTCTGGAGTTAAGCGTCTTGGCCATGCTAGGTATTTTACGAAGCTCCAGCGGCATTGAGCTTTGCATTCTTGTCTTAGCTAAGGTCACTAGGTGAGAAGCTTGCTCTAGCTCTTTTTTTAGATCAGACTTGCTCTTCACCCTCGAGATGCGTTCGCTGAATGATGGTATATGCATGGTTCAACTCCTGTGACAGCACACCCTAATTGTCACACCAATCCAGCTGCTATCTACAAAATTTCATTAGTGTGCAATAACTTTCCCATAAAGCGCATAAAACACCATTTAGGTGCAAAAAATTGCGCACTCTGTTAATGTATTGATTATTCACATAGTGTGCTATAATTTGCACATAAACAGGCTTCTAAGCAGTTAACGCGCAATAAAGGTGACGTTATGCGATTGAATACAGCGCCTATTTCCGTGATTACTGAGGAACTGGGTAACCGTCTAAAACAAGCGAGACTCAATAAGAACCTCACTCAACAGGAGGTTGCAGATAAAGTCGGGGTATCGAGAAGAACCCTTGTTGCGGCAGAACAGGGAAACGCCAAGCTCGATACGTTTGTCGGCATCATGCAAGTGCTTGGAGTAATTGACCAACTCAATCTGTTTTTGCCTGAGCAGGATATTTCCCCACTGGAACTAGCCAAAATGAAGGGGAAAAAACGCCAAAGAGCGACAGGGCAGATGAGCCAAGATGAGGATCTCGAACAATGGTAATGGAAGTAGTAAACATCAAGTACAAAGAACATGATGTAGGTGCCATCAGCTTTGATAATGACAAGGGCTACGGGAGCTTTGAGTACGCCCCTAGCTTCATAAAAACCGGCATACAGCTATCTCCATTAGAAATGCCACTCAAAAAGGGTGTGTACGCGTTCCCAGGCCTTCCTTATCCAACTTTTAAGGGATTGCCAGGGTTGCTGGCTGACTCGCTGCCAGATGACTTTGGTAACGCAGTAATGAATGCATGGATTGCACGCCAAGGTAAGCAGCCTAAAGATATAACACCATTGCAGCGCCTCCAGTATACGGGGTCACGCGGTATGGGTGCCTTGGAATACTCACCAGCTCTCAATAAAAGCACATTCACCAAGGCTCAGCGCATTGAAATTGAAAACTTGGTAAGTGTTGCACAAGAGATACTTGACCAACGCGGGGAATTCAATGTTGAGCTGAAACAAGGTGGCCATGAAGACCCTGAAGCAATGCTTGAGCTTATGTCAGTTGGGATGAGTGCAGGGGGCGCGAGGCCCAAAGCTGTTGTCGCATTCAATAAAGACTTCACCAAGGTTCGCTCTGGCCAAGCGACCGTACCTAAAGGATATGAACACTACCTAATGAAGTTCGATGGTGTCAGCGAACATAACTCAAGCAGGGAAACTTTTGGCGATCCGTCTGGGTACGGAGTGATGGAGTACGTGTACTACCTCATGGCTACCGGAGCTGGCATTCAGATGGAAGATTGTCGACTGCTAGAGGAAGGAAAACGCCGCCACTTTATTACCCGCCGATTCGACAGAAACGGCAATGACAAAATCCATATTCAAACCCTAAATGGAATAGCGCACGTCGACTACAAGCAACCAGGTTCCTTCTCATACGAGGAGTTATTCTCGGTTGCCCGGGACCTCAAGCTAAGTCGAGATGAAGCGGAGCAGCTAATTAGACGAATGTGCTTCAACATTGTGGCGCGTAACCACGATGACCACGCAAAAAACTTTGCGTTTATGCTGGATGGCCACAAGTGGAAATTAACTCCGGCATACGACATCGCTTATAGCTACAAGCCGGGCAGCAAGTGGGTAAATAGCCATTGGATGAGCTTGAACGGTAAGAGGGAAGACTTCACCAGGAAGGACTTCCACCACCTTGACCGTTTTGGTAAAACATTCAGCCCTGAAAACATCAAGGCTATTTTAGACGAAACTATTGAGCACGTTTCCAAATGGCGGAAGCTTGCCCAGGAGCAAGAAGTACCTAATGCTTTAATCAAAGAAGTTGAGGCAAATCTGAGACTAAAAATCTAGCCTCAAGAGGCAAGGGTGGCCGGTTCATGAAGCGACGATAACGCTAAGTAACCTGGCCACCCTGACTTTTCAATTTTCCATTCGATAAAGGCCGGTAACTCCGTCGTGTCTTTATGGTAAATGACGAAAGTGCCTGGGCGTGCCTCAATCCACGAAACCACTTGCTCAAATATGTCATGCACTCTTTCGTTGTTTTGCTTGAACACGAAAATCTGGGCCGGGCTATCCTGACTCACATCGAATTCGCCGGATGATACGCGGCAACCATATTTGGTAAGCGCATCAACACGGCCCTCATAAAATAAAGAGCCGTCGATAACGGCAATTCTGGTTGAAAAATCTGTATCCTTAAGCCCATCCAGCAGAAGATTGAGCATATCCTCGTGGCTAGCTTGAATAACCTCCATTTCTACTGATTTCCTAAAATTCTCACCAGCCAAATGAAGAAGGTCGCGACAATGAAAACTGATGCGGCCGTGGCAAAGTAGCTTTCGCCAGTTAGCGCGTGCGCTTGGTACGTTTGAAATAAGCCGTTCAGCTGGCCAGTTAAGGTTAAACCTAAAGAGAAGACAATTAATGCGCTTAGAAGGACGCTCAGTGGTGTAATTAGAGCTCTCATAAATGTTACCCCGAGATCAAAATAATTAGCGCTATTTTAATCTCGGGGTATAAGGGAGGGGTGATCAGAAGTGCTTTATATCGGCATCCTAAAGGTTATGCCGCCTTTGTTTCATTAGAGTTCTCTTCAACTCCACATGCCATATCAAATTGCTTGCGTGATGCGCCTAAATCGGAATCAAAACCAAGTAGAGCGTACGAATTAAATAGAGCCGTGCAAGCATTAAGATTAGGGGTGCAGTAAGCCGTTATCTCTTCAAGCACCCCGCCAAGGCCATTTGGCGAGAAGTCGCATTTAATGTGCTCTTGTTCAAAGTGTTCATGAAAGTATAACTTCAACTCCTGCATGCCTTCTGGGACCTCATCCGTGATATAAATATGCTCCGCAGCCCAACCGCCAACCTCTTCTTCGTAGTGGCCATAGTAATCACCACCGCCGCCACCGTCGGTCTTCACTGTTAGGATGGATAGTGGATCAATCAAAAACGCAATGGCGCCTGACTTGCTCTGATAACGACGATAAAGTAACACTGTTTTGCGCAGGTCTATAAATTCGTCACTGGATGCGTTAACCGCATACAAAGGGGTGCTTGACAGGTAAAGCAGCTGTTCAATGGCATCAAGCTTTGCAACAGAAGCCGAATCATAAGGGTCCCATGGATTAGCATTGGCCTTTCTGGTAAGACCTAGCGCACTCTCAAACCGCGCATACATCGAATCTGATTTTTTATCAGTCACTTTATCGAATGTGTTCTTGTTACCTTTCGTAATGTTCTCGTAATCCCCAGCATGCACTACGGGCTTACCGGCCCAAGAGCCCAGAAGCTTCTTAGCTACATCAGCATCGCCTTGCAAATGCTGACGGATGACGTCTGCTATACGGGATTTTTTATCAAGCAACAATAAGTGATAGAGGATAACAGCGGTGTTTCCAATGTAGGAATGCTCTAAACATTTTAGACCTGACGGAATAAACCCTTCTGAACCTGTTGCTCTTGCATATTTGAAATACTGACCCATTTGGTAGCTCCTTTTTGTTAGGTACCACCATGATCGCATTGGATTTATAGCTATCTACAAAATACACATAGTCACCTTGGGCATGTAGGGCAGATGGTCTGCATAAACCGTCGAACGTAAACAGCCGCGCCTTGGGCATGTAGAGCAAATGCTCTGTATAAACAGCCGAGCGTAAGCAGCTTCACCTGGGCAGCTTGGGCAGATGGTCTGCATTAACCGTCGAACGTAAACAGCTGCGCCTGGGGCATTTAGGGCAGATGGTCTGTATAAACAGCCGAACGTAAGTAGCTGCGCCTTGCTGTTGTGGCTAAACAAAATGCCACATAAAGAACGCACCTTAAGGTGCGTTTAATCGACATCAGCAGATCAACTTAAATTGCCGGTTACGCCAATTTCTAATCTGAGCCACAAATTGATATCGAGTATCCTGAGGGATGAACCGGATTGAGCGCTGGCCATACACTGCGACCTTAAAGCGTTTAGCCGATACCGTTTCGCTACCTATCCCAAACTGAAGTGGCGACTCAAATTCCACAATATCACCAACTTTCAGTTTCGCTGAATCCTTAGCTTTACGCTCGCTCTCCTCTTGATTTGCTTTTAGCTTTGCAATCCCCTCTAAGTAAGCGTTGTACTCATCATCACTATCAAACTCGTCGCTTCCAGATTGCTGTCCAAGAGCAAAATCCACTTGGACTCGATACCAGCCCATTAATGATGAATAGATCTCATCCTTTGTCATGCGCCCAAAGGCCTGCAACACTCCAATCCGGGGAAATCGCTTACCGCTGTTTGCAAAATCGACGTACAGCGCCTTGAAGCTGTCATACAGAAAATACATTGGTATGAGGACAGCGCAATCCTCCTCATACCAAGTTTTGCGCAAAGTCTTAGGTATAGCACTTTGCCAAGAACCTCGAACAAACATACCTCCGTGGCCAGCAGTTACCACTTCACCTAACTGCTTGCCATCATAAAAGACCGCTTCTTGCGCTCTACCCCAGGGGGATTTTGCAGCTCCGGGTTCGCCATCAAAGTAACTATCTTCAGTTACAAACTCAGATTTAAGCTGCTTCATTCCTGCACCTCCCAGTTGTATTCAGTAAGGAATGGCAGAACTTGGCCGTCAGAATCTAACTCGAGATAGCGAACACCCCGACACAAAGCCCAAGTAACGAGGCTTTGCACAGTAACACCAAAGTCCTCCCCGTAAATATTGCTGACCAAAGAGTGATCCCCAGGAATTATCAAGACCCAGCCATGTTCACGTTGCATAACGTAGTCTGACTTTTCCCCGAGCTCATTAAGACGTTGTGAGTCTTCAAGTGAAATGTGCGATGTTGAAATAACGAATCCAGAGTACGACTCTTCGGGGGTTTCGGTCATTAGGCTTGGCAACTGTGTCATTGTGGTAGCTCCTTGTGAAAGTCACTTATATGATCTCAAATGAACTCCCCACATCTACAAAATACTCCAAACACTAACGTAAAAAGGCCGCATCTTTTGCGACCTTTAGCACCATTTCTGGCAAACAACGGCATGTCTAATGGTTAGCTTAAAGGCCCATAGCTCGCAGAGCAGTTACTGAACCAACAAGCCCGTCACGCACTACCTCATCACCATCAATTAGATAGAACTCAAGGGTGTCATCAGGCTTCCAGCGCACCGCCACAATTTCGCCTTCGTAAACATCATCAGGGTCATCATTCATTTCATTAAACCCGTTAAGCGCGTCGCGATAAGCCTCTTTTGCTTCCGATAGGGAAGCATATAGGGCAGGGAGCATTTCGCCGTCACCATTCTGTGTAGAGCCAGTTGACCAGTCCCCATTAAGGCAATGTACCACCTCAGCAAAAAGGAAATCATTAAGCGCAGCAAGCACATCACTTTCTGCTTTCCCACTCTCAATCTCGCTTTCCAAGTAAGCTTTTTGCATCTTCGACAACATAATGACCTCTGCTTTGATAATGAACACCACTATTATCTCAAAGGCTTTTAGCTCATCTACAAAACCCACATCGACTGCCATAAATGGTTGCAACGACGATAATCAATGTTATGCTGAAATTTCCTTACCAGCTAAGACTAAAGTAATTTTTATGGCACGCACAAAACAGGCTATTAGCCAAGAAGAGCTAGAGTTCTTCTTAAACTACTTCTCACGCAAGGCGATAGAACCGCTAAACTGGATGAGCCTAATCAAGAGTGAAGATGGGGAGTCACGGCCAACCCAGAAGCAAATGAACGAAGCGAGCAGTCAGTTCACAGTTTTGCTAGAACAGTTTCGCAATGGAGCAAAGCCCACAGAAGAGTTCAACGCTTGGCTGGAGAAATATATAAACGACGATGCAAGGGCTGGCGCTAGGAACGCCAAAAACCAAGCGGATTTCAAACGCCGCCGCAAGTTCAAGATGAACCAAATAACGGTTTCACATGAAGCGCTTCGCAACCTAAAGATGCTCTCTGAGTTTAAGAAAATGACGCTAGATGAGGTGCTTTGCTTGGTTTTGAAGGACTATTGCGACAGGGAAGAGTATCCGTACACAAAATTCAAAAAATAAGCCCTAGAACGAATCTAGGGCTTTTCTCTGGCTAAGCTGCGTAAGGCAGAATGTAGTCGGGGGCAATTATGGTAGAAGATGGCTCAGCATCTTCATCATCACTTTCCTCATACACAATATCATCTTGGCTGAAGTCGGTAATTTTCCCGTTTTCGAACACCAACCGCCCAGCGAAGCAACAACCCTCTTCCAAGAAGCAAATCTCACCCGAAAGCTCAAACTGCTCAACCATTGCGGTAAATACAGGGATAGCTGGCGACCAAGCGGTATCAATCGAAAACTTGATACTCTTCTCAGTTTGCTCCGATGTAACTTCATCTAAACGGTCATAGGAATTCCATTTAGTACCATAAGAGCTGACATTATCATCATAGGCAGAGAACCCCTTGAAGATAGATGAATTAAAGCCAGAAACTTGAGCCTTCAATGACAACGGCACGAACAGGTCGAAATCGAAGATTGCATCGTCATTGTCTTTTTCCACTGGCTTATCAAAATTGCTCCACCACTCTTCAAGCGTTGACTTGCTAAACAAGCTATCACCGTGGTCGAAACCAATACAGCCCTTAATGGCTTGGAGCGCATCACGCTGCTCAGGCGTTAGATCATCTACCTTAACGCTCGCAACGCCTGATTTTTCATGTAGTGAGGTTATATGCTTAATAACTTCATCATCCAGTACGTTTTCTGTCATCTTTATTGCAGACTGGCGCGGCGCAAGCAACCAGAGTAACTCAGTGTACTGGGAGTTTTGCTCGCCATCTGGCAGCTTCCCCTCAAAGTCGTTCAGCACCTTCTGCAAGGTATCGCTAAGGGCGTGGGTCGGTACTTCTTCAGTCGGACGGTACAAGCCGATGAAGCCACCAACCAATAGCTTTACAGCTTTATTGACGGCTGATTTTT
>SR_TP_S13solDRAFT_1000304_pt1 | contig 22042 bp, 20 predicted proteins | sample SodReaTP_S13sol_FD_11159 | JGI IMG/M metagenome (IMG submission 11159)
GAATACACCCGCAGAAACTCGCAGGGCAGCTTGAAACGGGCGCCGTCTTCATAGACCAGCTCCAGCAACCGGCTCTTCTGGTGTAAATGGATTTCCGTGGGTCGGTGCTTGGTTGTCATAGTCTGTCATCCACTATCAGTTGATCGGTCATGAAGGGGCACATCGCGCCTTCCTTGCCACTTGCCACTTGCCACTTGCCACTTGCCACTGCTTCAAAGGATATAGCGGCTCAAATCCTCATCCTCCATCAGCTCCGTGAGACGACCCGATACATAATCGGCGTCGATGTTCACGGGCCCCTGGTAGTCCGGCGCCTCGTAGGAGATCTCCTCAAGCAGACGCTCGATCACCGTGTGCAGGCGGCGGGCGCCGATGTTCTCGGTGCGCTCGTTGACCTGGGTGGCGATCTCGGCGATACGCCGCACGCCGTCCTCGGTGAAGTTCACCTCCACGCCCTCGGTCTTGAGCAGGGCGCTGTACTGTTCCGTCAGGGAGGCATCGGGCTCGGTGAGGATGCGTACGAAGTCCTCGGCGTTCAGGGCAGTGAGTTCCACCCGGATGGGCAGGCGGCCCTGCAGCTCCGGGATCAGGTCCGAGGGCTTGGTGAGATGGAAGGCACCGGAGGCGATGAACAGGATGTGGTCGGTGCGCACCATGCCGAACTTGGTGTTCACGGTGCAGCCTTCCACCAGGGGCAACAGGTCACGCTGCACGCCCTCGCGGGAGACATCGGCACCGGCGTACTCGCCACGCTTGGCCACCTTGTCGATCTCGTCCAGGAACACGATGCCGTTTTGTTCCACGTTGGTCACGGCGCGCAGTTTGAGTTCATCCTGGTTGACCATGCGCGCGGCCTCTTCATCGGTAAGCAGCTTCATGGCATCACGGATCTTGAGCTTGCGGGTCTGGCTGCGCCCGCCGCCCAGGTTCTGGAACAGGCCCTGCAACTGGCTGGCCATCTCCTCCATGCCCGGCGGGGTCATGATCTCCACGCCCACCGGTGTGGCGCTCACCTGGATCTCGATCTCCTTGTCGTCCAGCTGTCCCTCGCGCAGGCGCTTGCGAAATTTCTGCCGGGTATCGCTGCTCTGTTCGGAGGCGGGGGCGGACTCGGCCATGAAGCCGCCAGCCTGGCGGGGCGCGGGCAGCAGGATGTCCAGGATGCGCTCCTCGGCGGCCTCTTCGGCGCGAAAACGCACCTTCTCCACCTCCTGCTCGCGCAGCAGCTTCATGGAGGCATCGACGAGATCGCGGATGATGGATTCCACGTCACGGCCCACGTAACCCACCTCGGTGAACTTGGTCGCCTCCACCTTGATGAAGGGGGCATTGGCCAGGCGCGCCAGGCGCCGGGCGATCTCGGTCTTGCCCACGCCGGTGGGTCCGATCATGAGGATGTTCTTGGGCGTGACTTCCTGGCGCAGGGCCTCGGGCAACTGCTGGCGGCGCCAGCGATTGCGCAGGGCGATGGCCACGGCGCGCTTGGCGTCCTGCTGGCCGACGATGTGCTTGTCCAGTTCCTGGACGATCTCTCGGGGGGTCATGTCTGACATGAAGGCAGTCTCAAGTGGCTAGTCTCAAGTGGCAAGGTCAAAACCCTGTCCCTTGATCACATCTCCTCGATGGTGAGGTGACGGTTGGTGTAGATGCAGATGTCGGCGGCGATGTTCAGGGCGCGCTCGGCGATCTCGCGGGCGGATAGCTCGGTGTTGTCCAGCAGGGCCCGGGCGGCGGCCTGGGCGAAGGGGCCGCCGGAACCCATGGCGATCAGATTGTCCTCGGGCTCGATCACGTCGCCGTTGCCGGTGATCAGCAGGGAGGTCTGCTTGTCGGCCACCGCCAGCAGGGCCTCCAGGCGGCGCAGGGCACGATCGGTACGCCAGTCCTTGGCCAACTCCACGGCGGCCCGGGTCAGGTTACCGCTGTATTTTTCCAGCTTGCCCTCGAAGCGCTCGAACAGGGTGAAGGCATCGGCGGTGCCGCCGGCGAAACCGGCCAGCACCTTGTCGCCGTAAAGGCGGCGCACCTTGCGGGCATTGCCCTTCATCACCGTGTTGCCCAGGGTCACCTGGCCGTCGCCTGCCAGGGCCACGCGGCCGTCCCGGCGCACACATACGATGGTGGTTCCACGAAACTGTTCCAAGCTCGAAACTCCTGATGAGACAAAGGCGGCCATTGTAACGGCTGGCCCCCGACAAGTCTCATGGCCACAGGCCCTGCGGGGTGGGGCGCCGCAATTTCATACTATTTTACTCTGTTATTCGAGGGCCTGGTCTGTTAGCGTAGATAGACTGGCCCATTGCCTGGGAGGTTCATGCCCGTGCCCTATCTCGAACAAACTGTCACCTCGGTCCGTCGCTGGTCGGAGAAGACCTTCACCTTCACCACCACCCGCCCTGAGGGCTTTGAGTTTGAAAACGGCGAGTTCGTCACCATCGGCCTGCGCCCCGAGGGCAAGCTGATCGCCCGAGCCTACTCCATCGCCTCCAGCAATGACGACGCCCAGCTGGAATTCCTCAGCATCCACGTACCCGACGGACCATTGACCAGTCGCCTGGCCGGAGTACGCGAGGGGGAGAGCGTGTGGGTGAACACCAAGTCCACCGGTTCCCTGACCCTGGGCCACGTGCGCCCCGGGCGTAATCTCTACATGCTGGCCACGGGCACGGGGCTGGCCCCCTTCATGTCCCTGGTGCGCGGACAGGGGATCTATGAGCACTTTGAACGGGTGGTGCTGGTGCACAGTGTGCGCACCGTGGCAGAACTGGCCTACCGGGAAGAGCTTCAGCAACGGACCGGCGAGCGCCTGCGTTACGTGCCCACGGTGACCCAGGAGCCCTTCGAGACCCCGGAGCGGGGCGCCGACCTGTTTCGCTCCGGTGAGCTGTTCACCCGCCTGGGCCTGCCCGCAGCGGACATGGAGCAGGACCGCGTGATGCTCTGTGGCAACCCGGACATGAACAAGGAGATGCGCGCCCACCTGGAGTCCATCGGCGGCGTGATGACCAACTACAAGGGCGTGGGCAGCTTCACCGTGGAGCAGGCCTTCGTGCTGCATCACACCGGGGATTGAACCCCCGTAGGAGGCCCGACTTCGGGCCGAATCCATGCATGGGCATTCGGCCCGAAGTCGGGCCTCCTACGCGGGGCGCACCCCGGCAAGTCTTAACCTCAGCAATCCCCGATGCGCCTGCCCTGGATCTTCATGTTCATGTTCATGGGGCCCATGGGGGTATCCATGCGGGCCCGCATGGTGCCGCTCACCGTATCCCCGCCAAAACGCATGTCCGCATCCATGTGCATCTCCATGCCTTGCTGGGTGCAGACCATGGCGTATTTCATGCCGTCCCGGCGCAGGTCCATGTTGGAGACCTGGCATTCCTCGGCCTCTTCCACGAAGGCCTCGCCCTTCTTGATGTCCTCGGCGGTGACGCACTCCTGGGCACTGTGGGTCTGATCCGGCATGGGCACCCCTTCGAAGGTGGTGACGTTGGTGTACTCCCACTGGCCGGGCTTGATGTTGGGTTCGACGGCCAGGGCCGGCAGGCTGATCAGGCCGGCGAGCAGGGCCACTAGGGCAGGGCGGATAGGCATGGTGGATTCCCTCAGGTGTCCGTAACGGGTCGTTGTCTGGCGCTCACAGTGCCAGTCCCACCGGGGCCGGTCAACGCGCCCGGTTCACGAAACCGCAAGCTCATTGGCGGCAGACGCAGACGGTGCGCCCCCAGGGTCGTCAGCAGGCGGGCGCGCAGGGCCCCGATGTCCGACGCGGCCCCACCATAGCGGGCCGCCTCCAGCGCCTGCACCGCCACCCTCAGATCGGGGCCTGCCCGCTGCACCGCCAGCCATTGACCCAGGGTGGGCGGCGAGCCCTCCACGCTCAACAATGCCCACGTCAGGGAGGCCCCGTCCCTGGCCCCGGCCAAGGCCGCAAACAGCCGTCGCCTCTCCCGTAACCGTCGCACGCCCGCCAACACCGACAGCAGCATCAGGGCCACCAGGAACAAGGCGAGCAGCCCGGTCAGAAACCCCTTGAGCACCTCGCCCACGGGGTCCCGCACCTTGAATCGCAGCCCGGGCAGTTCCGCGACCGCCAGGCGCCCGGTAACGGTGTCGAACCAGGGCACACGCAGCCCGGGCAGGACCTGCTCACCCGCAGACAGGGGCGTGACCGGCACCTCTACCTGCAACAGGCGCTCCCCCGCCGGCAAGCCTGCGCCGCCCTCGCGACGAATCACCGGGGCATGCAGGCGCAGGCCCGGGCTGTGCGCCAACTCCCGCTCCAGCAGTCGGCCCAGAGCCCGGGCCGAGACATCCCGGCCCTGGACTTCCAGCACCCAGCGCAGCGGCTCCCCCCGGGTCCGCGGCCCGTCCCCCAGCCACTGGCGAACGGCCACCGGCGCCAGGGGCAGGTCCACGGGCAGGTAGCCGGGCAGCTCCTGGACCTGGGCCCGCAGGACCGGGGCCGGGTAGCGCAGCTGCACCCCCTGGCGCTGGAAATCGTGCAGCGCCAGCCAGTCCAGGGGCAATGCCAGCTCCCCGGGGTAGAGCGGCGTCAGCAGCCACTGGTAGCGCAGGCGATAGCGGCCGTCGGCGGACCGTTCCCGACTGCGGCCCAGGGCCTCCACGTGCACCGCCCGGGACTGGATCCGCGGGGGCTCGCGCAGTTCGAACTGGTCGTGATCGGTATCGATCTCCAGCCAGGCCAACACCGGCTCCCGCAGGAAGGACGTCTGGCGTTCCAGGCCCGCCCGCAGCGCCAGCCCCAGGCGCTCTGCTGCCCGCACCTGGATGGCCAGGGGCTCGCTGCCGGCATCCCTGAGGTACAGGGCCGGCAGGGTGAGTGTCCCGGTGCGCCGGGGATAGAGGCGCAGGCGTATCTCCTGGCGCGCCCGCACCTGGGCAGCCCCGCGCCGGCCCCGGCTGCGCTGCTCCCAGCGCCAGTCAAAATCCCGGTCCAGGGCGGACAGGTCCAGGGCGAACAGATCCCCGGCGCTGTGCGCCGCCCGCAACGTCACCCCCAGGGGCTCGCCCAGTTCCGTGGTGCGGCTGTCCGGGATCACCTCCAGGCGCGGTGACTGGGCCAGCACCATGCCCGACCACCCGGCCAGCAGGGCCCCGCACAGACCAAGACACAGGCGCCGGACCATCATGGGCCGTCCTCCCGGTGCCGGGGGGCCTCGCGATCCCCCAGGGCGCGCAACAGGCGCAGATCACGGTCTTCCAGCAGGTCCAGCTTTTTCAGCGCCGCCTCGTACTCACGGTCCACCCCCACGGCATGGCCCAGGGCCCGGCCTGCGGGGCGTCCCGTGCCATCCGCCCGGGAGGCCACCTCGCCCCGGGCCACCGCCTCGCCCAGGGCCTCCCGATCGCCTTCCTCCACCCGGGTCTCGGGCAGGATCTCCTCATCGGGGAAACCGGGGCTCTCCTCCAGGTCCATGCGTCCCACGTCCTCGGTGGCCTGGCGGGCCCTGCGTCCGGCCAGACCGGGGCCGCCGGCCGACCGGTCACGACCCGCGGCCAGGGCCAGGTTGTGTTCGATGCGCTCCCGGTGCGGCGAGGGGTAGGCCAGGGCGCCCCGGTAGGCCTCCACGGCGGCGGCAAACGCCTCCTGGCGGAACCGGGCATTGCCCAGGTTGTAGAGGGCCTCGGCCCGCGCCCGGTCCCCCGGAGCCTCCAGCCAGGCCCGGGTGAAGGCCTCGGCGGCGTGCTCGAAATCCCCCAGCCGGTAGGCGCTGGCCCCTTCCCCCAGGCGGCCCTCGTGGCCGGGCAGGCGGGCGTAGGCAATGAGCGCCCGGGTGTACGCCCCCGCCGCCCAGGCGGCCCGGGCCTGTGTCGCGATCCGGCCCTCGTCGGCCAGGGCCGGGCCCGTGTGCAGGGACAGCAGCAGGGCGAGCCCGAGGGCCGCCCCGGCGCCCATGGATAGGCCGGCCGGGACGCGCTTGAACCAGGACAGCAGCAACAGGACCAGGCCCGGCGCCAGGAGCCAGGCATAGAGCTCCTGCCAGTGGTGGACCGTGGTGGTGGAGGGGGCCCGAGCCTTACCAGCCTCGTAGAGCCGGGTCCAGCGCTCACCCAGCCCCGCCGCCGTCTGGTAGCGCCCGCCGCCCAGGCGTGCCAGGTCTTCCAGGGTCTGCACATCCATACGGCTGAGCACCGTCTCGCCCCGTTCCCGCAGCAGGCCGCCCGCCTGGCCTGGCACGGGCACGGCCTCAGGCCCGCCCACACCCAGCACGTAAAGGGACAGCCCCGCCTCAGCCAGGGCCCGGGCCTCGGCCTCCACGACCACCCGCCGGGGCGGCGCCAGGGCCCGGGCATCCCCGTCGGTGAGCAGCACGACCGTCCCGCCGCTGCCTTCCAGGGTCTCGCGGGCCAGCCGCAGGGCACCGGCCAGGGCCTTGCCAGGCCGGTTCTCAAGGGCCGCCGGGGCCCGATCCAGGTAATGGGCCAGCAGCGACCGGTCGTCGGTGGGCGGCGTGAGCAACAGGGGCTGTCCCGCAAAGGCCACCAGGCCCACCCGCTCCCCCTGCAGCCGTTCCAGCAGGGCATCCACCTCCAGCCGGGCGCGTTCCAGGCGCCGGGGCGCCACGTCTTGCGCCAGCATGGTGTCGGACACATCCAGCACCAGCATCAGGTTCACATCCCCCCGGTGCCCCTGGCCTGCCAGCTCCACCGGGGCGGGCATCCGAGGCCCGGCCAGGGCGGCGACCAGCAGCAGCCAGGCGAAGGCGTTGACCAGGAAACGGGCCCGGGCGCCGCGACCAGCCCGATACAGGGCCCAGGGATGCAGGGGGGCGTCAGCATAGCGGGACAGGGGACGTGCCCGCAGGCGCGCCAGCCAGGCCAAGCCCCAGGGCAGCAGGGCCAGCAGCAGCCAGCCCGGGGCCCGCCAGTCCAGCTGCCACGACAGGGACAGGCCGCTCACGGGCCCCGCCTCAGGGCCAGGACGCCCCCCAGGGCCAGCAGCACCAGGGCCCCGCCCAGGGGCAGGGGGTACCACTGGCGCCACAAGCGCTCACCGGTGAGCGGACCGGCCTCGGCTGTCTCCAGGCGGTCGATGGCCGCCACCACCGCCTCCAGGTCAGCGGTGCTGGTGGCATGGAAGTAGCGCCCTCCGGTGGTCTCGGCCATGTCCGCCAGGCCGGGCTCCCCCTCGGGGATCTCCAGGGGCGCACCACCGGTGATTTCCACGGTGTAGAGCACCACCCCGGCCGCCCGGGCCAGGGCCAGGGCCTCGGTGGGGCGCACGATCCCGGCATTGCTCTCACCATCGGAGAACAGGATCACCGCCGGACGCACGCCCCCATCCTCGAACTGGCGCAGCGCCAGGGCCAGGCCGTCACCGAGGGCGGTGTCATCCCCCAGCATCCCGGCCCGCAAGCGGGCCAGCTGCTGCGCCACCAGCGACCGGTCCGGAGTCAGGGGCACCAGGGTGGCGGCCTCCTCGGCCAGGGCGATCAGGGCGAAGCGATCCCCCTCCCGGGCGCCGATGAAACGGGTCACCACCCCCTGCAACACCTCCAGCCGGGACACCGGCCGGCCCTCTGCCCGGTAATCCCGCACCAGCATGCTGCCGGAGGCGTCCACCACCAGGACCAGGTCCCGGCCCTGGGCCGGTTCCGGGATGAATTCTCCGGGGCTGCGTGGCTGGGCCAGGGCGAGCAGGGCCAGGGCCAGGGCCGCCACCCGCAACCAGGGGATCATGCCCGTGCCCCGCCCCCCACTGGCCGCGCCCAGGCCCGCCGCATCCGGGTGGCGCAGCCAGGTGTGGTGCCCCTCCACGGGACGGGCGGCGAGACCCCGCCACAGGGGCAGCAGGGTCAGGGGCAGCAGCACCAGCCACAGGGGATTGCCCAGCTGGAGATCCGCCGGATTCACAGCCGTGCCCTCAGTTGCGCCAGGGCACGGGCCAGTTCGACCCGATCGGGGGGCTGCAGGCCATAGCTGTCCGCATCCAGGCGGGCCCGGGTCGGCGCCAGGTCCTGGGGTAGGCTCGCCCCGAAGGCCCGCTGCATCAGGGACAGGGCCTGGCGTGCGATGCGCCGGGGTTCACGGCGGCCTGCGGCCAGGGCGCGGGCCAGCCACCAGCCCTCCAAGGCCAGGCGCCTGCGCCACAGGACCCCCAGGGCCAGCACCAGCAGGACCAGGGCCGCCCCCCACAGGGGCCAGACTCCGACCCAGCCCGTGCCGGCCTCCAGTGTCCCGGGGGCCGGGGGCGGGAAGATGTCCAGGAGTTCATCCATGGGCCGTGCGCCCCGCCAGCTGTCGTACCCAGATCCGCGCCGGGGTCTCGGCACCCAGGTCCAGCAGGCGCACCCCGGCGCCGGTCAGCCAGCGCCGGCAGTCCCCTGCGCGGGCCTGGGCATGGGCGTCGAAGGCGGCGCGCACCCCGGGGCGGGCGGTGTCCACCCACAGGGAGGCCTCCTGGCCGGGCTGGCGGAAGGGCACCCGCCCCATGGGCGGCAGGCTGCGCTCGGCGGTGTCGGTGATGCGCACCACGGTCACGCCCCGCCCACCCGCCACCAGGCGGCCCAGGGCGGCCGCCCCGGAGGCGTCCAGCCAGCGCAGATCGCTCAGGAGCAGGATCTCGGCCCCTGGCGGCAGGCTGCGCGGCAGCATGGCCAGGACGGCGGCGGGGTCCACGTCTGCCGCAGCCTCCAGGGGCGGGCATGGGCCGGCCAGACCCCGGGCCAGGCTCAGGGCATGGGCGCGCCCGCCGCGAACGGGCCACTGCCGGGGCCGGCTCCCGCCCAGCACCGTCGCCCCCACGGTGCCGCCCTCGCGGCTTGTGACCAGGGCCTGGTGAATGGCAATGCGTGCCGCCTGGGCCGCCTTCAGGCGCACCCGGGTGCCGAAACGCATGCTCGGGCCCAGGTCCACCAGCAGGTAGAGACAGGGCCGGGGTTCCAGGTGATGAATGCGGATGTGGGGGATGCCGGTGCGGGCGGTGGTGCGCCAGTCCATGGCGCGCACCTCGTCACCGGCCTGGTAGCGGCGCAGTTCCTGGAAATCCAGGCCGTGACCGCGCAGGACCGAGGGGCGCTCACCGCCGGCCTGGGCCCCCCCGGGGATGCTGGACCCGGGCTCCTCGGCAAGACGGGCCAGGGCCTTTAGTTCGGCGTCCGCCAACAGGGGGCAAGCAGCGGGATCGCGCCCCGCCCCGGGGCGCTGGCGCCAGAGCCGTTGCAACCAGGGGGTCACGATGCTCAGGGGACCGGCACCGCCCCGATGAGGGACGCCAGCACCCCGTCCCGGTCCACGCCATCCATGTGGGCCTGGACGCTGAGCATCACCCGGTGGCGCAGGCAGTCAGTGGCCACCGCCAGGATGTCATCGGGGCTCACGTAGTCCCGGCCGCGCAGGTAGGCCTCGGCGCTGGCCGCCCGGGCGATGGCCAGGGAGGCCCGGGGCGAGGCGCCCAGGGCCAGGTGGCCGCTGCCATCCCCCGCCCGGGTGGCACCCACCAGGTCGACGATGTATCGCTCCAGCGCCGGGGCGATGTGCAGGGCCGCCACCTCCTCCCGGGCCGCCAGCACCGTTTCCACAGTCACCGGACTGTGGTCGGTCTCCGGGCGCTCGCCCCGCAGGCGGGCCCGGTCCAGGCGCAGGATGGTCAGCTCCTCCTCGGCGGAGGGGTAGTCCAGCACCACGTGCAGCAGGAAGCGGTCCAGCTGGGCCTCGGGCAGGGGATAGGTGCCCGCCTGCTCCAGGGGGTTCTGGGTGGCCATGACCATGAACAGGGGCGGCAGGGGCCGGGTGATCCCGGCCACGGTGACCTGGTGTTCCTGCATGGCCTCCAGCAGGGCGGACTGCACCTTGGCCGGGGCCCGGTTGATCTCGTCGGCCAGCAGGATCTCGTTAAACAGGGGGCCTTCCCGGAACACGAACTCGTGGCGATCGGCCAGGTACACCTCGCTGCCGGTCAGATCCCCGGGCAACAGATCAGGGGTGAACTGCAGGCGCTTGAAGCGGGCGTGCACCCCGTCGGCCAGGGCCTTCACGGCCGTGGTCTTGGCCAGGCCCGGCAGGCCCTCCACCAGCACGTGGCCACCGGTAAGCAGGCTGGTGACCAGGCGGTCCAGCAGCCGGTGCTGGCCGACCACCACGGTGTTCAATTGTTCGCGCAGGGCGAGGATCTGTTGCTGGACGGTCATGGTGCTCATGGTTTCCTGGGGCTCAGTGAGTCAGGACGCGGGGCCCTGCCGGGACATTCCCTGGGTGGGCTTCAGGGCTTGCGCCGGGCCCGGGGATGGGCGGCGTCGTAGACCTTGGCCAGGTGCTGGTAGTCGAGATGGGTATAGACCTGTGTGGTGCTGATGTCCGCATGGCCCAGCAGCTCCTGCACGGCGCGCAGATCGCCGGAGGATTCCAGCAGGTGGCTGGCGAAGGAATGACGCAGCAGGTGGGGATGCACGCGCTGATCCAGGCCCTGCACCCCGGCGTGCCGGGCCAGACGGGTCTGTACCGCCCGGGCCCCCAGGCGCTTGCCCCGCTGGCCCACGAACAGGGCCTGTTCACCGGCGGCCACCAGTTGGGTGCGCAGGGGCAGCCAAGCCTTCAGGGCCTGGATGGCATGGCGACCGATGGGCAGGTCCCGGGCCTTGCGGCCCTTACCGGTGACCCGCAGCTGGGCATCGCCCAGGTCCACGTCCACCAGGTCCATGCCCACCAGTTCCGCCAGGCGCAGACCCGAGGAGTAAAAAAGCTCCAGGATCGCCCGGTCGCGCACCATCAGGGCCTCGTCCCCGGGCACATCCAGCAGCCGGGAGACCTGGTCCACGTCCAGCACCCCGGGCAGCTTGCGCCCGGACTTGGGGGCGCGCACGTCCAGGGCCGGGTTGGCGTTCACCACCCCCTCCCTGATCAGGTAATTGAAAAACCCCCGGATGGCGGACAGCAGGCGTTGCAGGGTCTTGCTCCCGGCCCCCTGGCGATGGGCCTGGGCCACCAGGGCGCGGATGTCGTGGACCTTTAACGACGACCAGTCATCTCCCAGCACCTCATGCAGGCGCTTGAGATCCCGGGCGTAATTGCTGACGGTGTGGGGAGAGTAGCGGCGCTCCTCGCGCAGGTGGCGCAGGTAGCGGTCGATCCAGTGGCTTTGCGGGTCAGACAAGGGACGGGGTCCGCGAATAAACGCAAATAACGCAAATGAAGGTCAAAACCGCTGGGCGCTGGTGTACTGATTGCGATTCGTGTCGATTTGCGTTCATTTACGGACCCCGAGGTCCTGAATCAGTCGCCGGTGCTCAGGGCTTCAGGCGGGTGGACACCGCGTGGGAGATGATCTCGCCCAGGTAACCCAGGAACAGGGTGCCCATGCCCGGGTGGAAACGGGTGTCCTCGCGGCTGCCCAGGGCCAGGATGCCTAAGCGGCGGCTGCCTTCCATAAGAGGTACGGCCACGGCGGACTGCACGGGGTGCTCCGCCTCGGGGAACAGGGTGGCCAGCTGCTCGTCGGCCAGGCGCCCGCAGATCGGCCGGCGGGTCTCGAAGAGTTGTTCGAAGGGCTGAAGGGACGAATCGTCCTGCTCGGTGAAATGCAGACCCTCGGCGGGGTCGCCCACCAGGCGCACCACCACGTGGTCGGCGCGAAACTCGGTGCGCAGCTGTTCCTGGGTGGTGGCCAGCACCCCGTCCAGGCTGTCGGCATCCATCAGGCCCAGGGCCAGGTGATGCATGCGCTGGCTCAGGCGCTCGTTCTCCCGGGCCAGCTGCACCAGGTCCAGCAGCTTTCTTTCCAGCGAACGGTTCTTGTCCCGCAACCAGCCGATCTGGCGTTCGATCAGAGAGACGGCACTGCCGGTGGGGTGGGGCAGCTTGAGCACGTCCAGCAGGGCCAGATGACGCTCGAAGAAGTCCGGGTGGGAGCGCAACCAGGCCTCCACGGCCTCCTCGCTCAGGCCTTCATCGGCCAGGTGGGTATTCGTGCTCATAAGTCGATGCTGCCTGTGAAGACCTGGGTGGCGGGGCCGGTCATGAGCACCGGCGCCTCTTCTGTACCGGCCCAGTTTATCACAAGCCTCCCGCCGGGCAGGTCCACGGCCACGGTCTCATCCAGCAGCCCCTGGATACGCCCGGCCACCACGGCGGCACAGGCCCCCGTGCCGCAGGCCAGGGTCTCGCCCACGCCACGCTCGTAGACCCGCAGCTTGATCTCCGTAGGGGAGACCACCTGCATGAAGCCCACATTCACGTGACGGGGAAACCGGGCATGGGCCTCGATGGCGGGACCCAGCTGGCCCACCGGGGCGGTCTGCACGTTGTCCACCCGCAGCACCGCGTGGGGGTTGCCCATGGACACCGCGCCGATCTCGTAGGTCTCGCCGTCCACCTCCAACGGGTAGGAGGTCATGGGGGTCTCCGCCTCGAAGGGGATCTGCCAGGGCTTGAGCCGAGGCGGACCCATGTCCACGGTCACCTGGCCGTCCGGCTGCACCTGCAACTGGATGATGCCGGCAGCGGTCTCCACGGGGATGTGGTCCTTGGTGGTCAGGCCCCGCTCGCGCACGAACACCGCGAAACAGCGGGCGCCGTTGCCGCACTGCTCCACCTCGTTGCCGTCGGCATTGAAGATGCGGTAGCGAAAGTCCGCCGCACTCGGGTCCGAGGGCCGCTCCACCATCAACACTTGGTCGCAACCGACCCCGAATCGCCGGTGGGCCAGCAGGCGCGCCTGGTCGGGGCTCAGGGTCACCGGCTGATTGATGGCATCGATCACCACAAAGTCATTGCCGAGACCGTGCATCTTGCTGAATTTCAGGGACATATCGCTAGCGTAGCTGGGGCCAAGGGGGATGAAAAGCATTTTGCATTTAATTACCTGGGCTGCACTGACAGAAATTGCTTTAAGCCCCATACGCTTTCGGCCATCACCACAGGTGGTGATGCACCTTTGCGCAAAAGCCGGAGTCGTACTATGAACATATTGGTCCTAAGGGAACAGGCAATAGCGGTCGAGAGGGGCACTCCCGCACCGTGGGTGTACTTCGTTGGAAACCAGTCCCGCCGACATCCGAGCGACAACAGGCGCTTTCGTGAATATCTTCCGGGGCAAGCGACACCGCAATCCACAACGCAATCCCTTTGTAGGAGGCGCAATATGGCCAACGACGACAAGAACACCGAAAATGATCTCCCAGAAGTGATCTCCGAATCGCGCCGCAGAATGTTATGTGCGACGGGAGCAGGAGCGCTCGCAGCGTTGTTCGGAGGTCTCACCGCGCACTCCCCTGCGGCCCGCGCAAGCCCGATTGGGGAATCCGTTCCGGTTGTAGATCGGCTCTCCGTGCAGGTGGTTGTGGATTCCTTTCACCAGGCGTTGGCACCCACTCAGACGATCAATGGCATTGAGGTGCGCCGTTTCTCCCTGCCCGTTACCGAAAAACAGCCAAGACACGCGTTGCGCTCGGAATTTGGCCTCGCGCTTCACCTGACGTCGGCCCGCGGAGACGAGACGCGCCAGGTCATGCTGGACTTCGGCTACACACCAGAGACACTGCTTCACAACCTGGCATTGTTTGGTATCGACCCGGCTGACTTTTCGGGTCTGATCCTCAGCCACGGACATTACGACCACTTTGGGGGATTACTTGGACTTCTTGAGGCCTCGAAGGGCAAGCTGAAATCGGGTATACCCCTGTATGTGGGAGGCGAAGAATGCTTCTGCACCCGTGAACTCAATATTCCTGACCGGGTAGGCAACTTCGGTTACCTAGACCGGGAGGCCATCAAGGCGATGGACGTTCGCCTCACGATCGCGGAGCGTCCCTCGGTTGTTGCTGATCACGCTTTCACCACCGGGCAGATTACCCAAGACACCTTTGAACGGGTGCTTTCGCCGACGCGAATGAACGTGGGAATCAGCGACGGTGTCGGTTGTTTCCCTGAACAACTCAGCCCCGAAAAACGGAACCTGTCCGTGATTCCCGACGACTTTGAACACGAGCATGCTACCTGCTTCCACGTCAAGGACCGCGGCCTTGTCGTTATCACCTCTTGCGGACACCGGGGTGTCGTCAACTCGACCCGGAGAGCCATGGCCATTTCAGGAACGAACAAGGTTCACGCCGTCATGGGCGGATTCCACCTGGCACCCCATAACGAGGAGTACCTACGCGAGACTGTTATGAGCCTCAAGGAAATCAAACCTGATCTGATCATTCCCATGCACTGCACGGGAGAACGCTTTCAGGAGATACTCGCTCAGGAGATGCCGGACAACTGGGTGCGCTCCTACAACGGGACGCGTTACACCTTCGGGGCGTGAGCATGCCACGTCTGCCGGTATATCTACTGACCGGCTTCCTTGGCAGCGGCAAGACCACCCTCTTGTCACAATGGCTCGGCCTGCCCGCCTTCAAGGACTCCGCCGTGGTCATTAATGAGGCCGGTGCGGTTCAGGTGGACGGCGCCTTGGTGGGGCGGGCCAGCGAGAATGTTCGTGTCCTGGATGGCGGTTGCGTCTGCTGCGCCATTCTGGATGACCTGGGAGCCACCATAGAGGCCTTGCTCGACGCACGCGACGCCGGCCGGATTCCCCAGTTCTCACGGCTCGTTGTGGAGACATCAGGACTGGCGGATCCCGGTCCCATCAGTGCAAGCCTGATTTGCGATCCACGCCTGAAGGACCGGGTGCGCCACGACAGGACCATCGTTGTAGTGGATGGCGTCAACGGTCCAGCCAATCTGGAACGCTACCCGGAGGCCCGAGCCCAATTGGCGCATGCTGAACACGTGATCATGACCAAGACCGACCTTCTCGACGGAGCAGGACAAGCCCTGACAGAGGCTGCGGTTACTCGAATCAATGCACACGCCGACCGCATTTGGTCGTCTCAAACAGCCTTGGCGGCCCCACCGACCGTTCACACGAAAAAGGATGATCCGCCACGCCTTCACTTGGCCCTGTTGCCCACGGACCATGCTATACAGAGGTCACCCGCAGGTCCCCTGGCGCCGGCCAGGAACCATTCGCATTCCTCGTTGAGGGCCCATGCCTTTCGTTTCTCCGGCCCCGTGGATGGCGCTTCTCTGATTGAGGCAATGGATCTAATGCAGCAGCTATTCGAAGGCGACATCGTACGGAGCAAGTCGCTGTTCCTGGATGAGTTCAGTGGCACTGGTTACGCCGTCCACACCGTGCATGGCGTCCTGGACCGTCCCGAGGAGATTGAACTATTGGACACGGCCACAATGGGCATCGTGATCTTTACCCACAAGGTCTCGCGAGAACGCCTGGCACAAGTTCTGTCCCCTTTCGTCCGGCTGGCTTAATTGGCCTCACCGGATCCAATCACGCCCGCACACCCCTCCCGAATCGGGGTGTTCTCGACGTGATGGCGACTCATGGCACACTAGATTTGCTGAGCAAACCAGCCTCACGGCCCCTCGACTCGTCCGGAGAGTCCCCAGTGTTCCTGACATCGCATAAATGGCATGGGTGAGCGTCAGGTGATGAATCCACTCACCACCAGATGCCGGTCACTCACCGCCCGCACACCGAGACCGTCCAGGCCGGCGCGGGCGAGCTGCTTGCGCACCTCGTCCACGCGAAAGGCCGCCAGCAGAGAGTGAAAGAAATCCCGCCGGAGCACCTCGGGCTCCCCGGCCGCGTATTGCTGGACCAGGGCCTCGGCGACCTCACGGGACGCGGGGCGCATCAGGTCCATGATGAACACGAACGCCCCGGGCGCGGTGTGCCGGGCGATGGCGTCCCAGAGCACGGCGGGCTCGTGGAGATGATGCAGCAGGCTGTTGGAGATCACGCCCCGGTAGCGGTCCCGGGGCAGGGGGTCGTCGGGCAGGCAGGCCGGGTACAGGCGCACCCGCGTCTCCAGGCCGCTGCCCCGGAGCAGCCGTTCCCCCTGCGCCAGCATGGCCGGCGCCCCGTCCACCCCATCCACCTCGGCCCCGGGATAGGCCCGGGCGAAACGCATGGCAATGTCCCCGGGCCCGCACCCCAGGTCCAGCACCGGATGATCCACCGCCAGGCCGGGAAAGTCCTCCCGGAACAGCTCGATGAATCGGCTGTGGGGCACCTCGAAATCCGCCTCGGCGTAGGCCCTGGCCTGCTCCGGGTCGAGCATCAGTTCTGGTTCGGGGGTTCGGTCCATGGGGTGTATATGTTGGCTGGGTTGGTTGGGGTTTACCACGAAGCACACGAAGGGCACGAAGAAAGGAATAGTCTCTCGCCAAGACGCAAAGAGCGCCAAGAAAACCAGGAAACGGGTGTTAAAGGCCCTGTCCTTGATGGCTTTCTTGGCGTCCTCCGCGTCTTGGCGAGAACCCCATCAACATAAGCGCCCGATGCCACTAAGCCCAAGGGCCAATATCAGGGCCCGGCAAGGCCCAGGACCCACTCCAGATACCTTCGTGCCCTTCGTGTGCTTCGTGGTAAACACGCCGTTCAGGGCAACACCGTCTCCCGGGCAAACAGTTCTTCCAGGGTTTCGCGGCGGGTGATCAGGTGGGCCTGGTCGCCGTCCACCATGACCTCGGCGGCCCGGGGGCGGGTATTGTAGTTGGAGCTCATGGTGTAGCCGTAGGCGCCGGCGGAGCGCACCGCCAGCAGGTCGCCCTCGGCCAGGACCAGGTCCCGGTCCTTGCCCAGGAAATCGCCGGTCTCGCAGACCGGGCCCACCACGTCATAGCGGCGCGCCTCGCCCTCCCGGGGGACCACCGGCACGATCTCCTGCCAGGCACCGTAGAGGGCCGGGCGGATCAGGTCGTTCATGGCGCCGTCCACGATGGCGAAGTCCTTGTGGGGGGTGTGCTTGAGATATTCCACCCGGGTCAGCAGCACACCGGCGTTGCCGGCGATGGCGCGACCCGGTTCCAGCAGGATCTCGTAGCGGGTGTCCGCCAGGCCCTCGAACAGGGCGCGAGCATAGGCGTCCGGCAGGGGCGGGGTCTCGTCCCGGTAGCGCACCCCCAGGCCACCGCCCAGGTCCAGGTGATCCAGGCCGATGCCTTCCGCCTCCAGGGTGCGCGCCAGTTCCAGCACCCGCTTGAGGGCATCCACGAAGGGGCTGAGCTGGGTGAGCTGGGAACCGATGTGACAGTCCACCCCCACCACCTTCAGGTGGGCCATGTCGGCGGTCTGGCGGTACAGGGCGGGCGCGGCCTGGATGTCCACGCCGAACTTGTTTTCCTTTAGGCCCGTGGAGATGTAGGGGTGGGTCTGGGCGTCCACGTCCGGGTTCACCCGGATGGACACGGGCGCCTCAACACCCAGCTCCCCTGCCACCTGGTTCAGGCGCTGCAGTTCCGCCTCGGACTCCACGTTAAAGCAGCGGATGCCCACCTCCAGGGCCCGGCGCATCTCCTCGGCGCGCTTGCCTACGCCGGAGAACACCACCCGGGACGGCTCGCCCCCGGCCCGCAGCACCCGCTCCAGCTCCCCTACGGAGACGATGTCGAAGCCCGAGCCCAGGCGGGCCAGGACATTGAGCACGGCCAAGCTGGAATTGGCCTTCACCGCGTAGCAAATCAGGTGGGGGTGATCCCCCAGGGCCGAATCGAAGGCCAGCCAGTGCCGCTCCAGGGTGGCCCGGGAGTAGACGTAACAGGGGCTGCCGTGGGCCTCGGCGATGCGGGGCAGGGCTACATCCTCGGCGTGCAGGACGCCGTCGCGATACTGGAAATGATCCATGGAAGACTCGGTCTCCGGTGAGCCGTTTAATCGGGGCGCATCTGGTTTGGCGCCGCCTTCAGGGCACATCTGATTATTCTGTGTGCGTCAGATTGGGCGCTCACGAATAGTTTGTGGTGCCCTTCAGTAGCAATAGACTATCGCCCGGTGATTTCGTTGCGGGTTTCGTCGCGGACTTCGCTCTCGGGCGGTGCCTCGGGCAGGTACAGGTCGCCCTTCTGGCCGCAACTGGCCAGCATGGACAGGCTGCCGAGCAGCATCACCACCGCGATCATTGTCAGGTTGGACCAGCAGATGCGCATGGCGCGGGCCTCTTGGGGCTGTGAAGGCCGGGCATTATAACGGTTGTGCCGCCCGGCCCACAGGGCAGGGCGCACACTGGACCTCATAGCGATGGCGCCGCGCCATGACGCCGCGCGGTGGCCCATGCGAGAATGGCACCGAACCCCGCCGGACCACCAGCCTTGCGCCTTCGCACCAACATCTTCCTCTGGGTCTCCCTGGCCACCGTGCTGCCGCTCACGGTGCTGGTGCTGGTGGTCACCGCCTACAGCGAGCGCCAGTACAGCCAGAACCTGGATCGCCAGGTGGGCGAGAGCCTCAATACGCTGGTGGCGGAGATGGACCGGCGCCTGCGCTTTGAGCGCGAGGTGATCGGGGCGCTGGTGGAATCGGCCCCCATGCAGGGCTTCCTGTCGGTGCTGGAGCAGGCCCGGGATGGGCGCAAGCACCCCCAGTTCAACCTGCGCGCCGCCCAGCTGGGCATCTTCCTGGAGGAGTTCACCGCCCTGATCCCGGACATCGGCACCATCCGTGTGCTGGACGTCCGGGGCAACACGGTGTTGATGATCCGGGACCGCCAGGTGATGCCCACCCATTACCAGGGCATGGACGCCTATGCCTATGCCGAGGAGGAGCTGGACGACCCCGGCTTCCTGCAGCGCCTGCGCGCCCTCCCCCGGGATGAGGTGAGCTACCTGCTGCTGCCGGAGTCCCGCAGCGACTACATCTTCGGCGCCATCCCCCCCATGTACGACGCCGCCGTGCCCATCGAGCGTGAGGGCGACGGGGTGTTGGGCTATCTGCTGGCCAACTCCACCGGCCTGCAGATCGACCGCATGCTGGAACTGGCACCGCGCCTGAACCAGGGCCGCCTGAGCCTGGCGGAGCTGAACCCGGACAACGCTGCTCGGGACGGGCTGATCCTGTTCGACGAGGCCGCCGGCCTGTTATTCACCGATGCCAAGCAGGTGGACCTGCGCCTGTCCACGGTGTTCGGCGAGGGCATGACACGAGCGGTGGCCACTCAGAACTTCGGCTCCCTGAGCCTGGAGGGACGCCCGTCCCGGGTGTTCTACGGTGAGTACCTGCCCTATCCGAACCAGCTGGTGAGCTGGCTGGTGATCGCCGAGATCCCGGAGGACACCATCGGCGCGCCCTTCAAGCGCATTCGCCAGGGCATCCTGTTCCTGGCCGGTCTGGCCCTGCTGGCCAGCCTGCTGCTGGCCCAGGTGAGCGCCCGGCGCATTGCCAAGCCCATCACCCGCCTGGCCCACAACCTCAAGGCCTACGCCCGGGGCGAGTCCCTGGAACAGAACGAACCCCTCAACACCCAGGAGATCCGCCAGCTCCAGGACTCCTTCAACTACATGGCCGAGACCCTGGAGCGGGCCCGCACCGACCGCGACCAGGCCCAGCGCATGCTGCTGCAGTCCGCCAAGCTTGCCTCCATCGGCGAGATGGCGGCGGGCATCGGCCACGAGCTGAACAACCCCCTGAACAACATACTGTCCCTGGCCAAGCTGATCCGCCGGGCACTGCCTGAAGACGACCCGCGTCTGGGCGAAGACCTGCGCGCGCTGACCGACGAGGCCGAACGGGCCACGCGCATCGTCAACGGCATCCTCAACTTCGCCCGCCAGGTGCCGCCCCGTTACGAGCCCATCGATGTGGGCCCCTGGCTGGAGGAGACCCTGATCCTGGTAAACCAGGCGGCCCGGGACCAGCATGTGGCCATCCGCCTGGAGGTGCAGGAGGGCCTGGTGATGGAAGGGGACACCAACCAGCTGCGCCAGGTGCTCATCAACCTGTTGCTCAACGCCATCCAGGCCAGCCAGGCGGGGGACGAGGTGGTGATCATGGCCCGACAGGAGGACGACGACCAGGTGTACCTGTGCGTCTGCGACCAGGGCTGCGGCGTGCCCACCGAGACCCTGGACCGGCTGTTCGACCCCTTCTTCACCACCAAGCCCGTGGGCAAGGGCAGCGGCCTGGGCCTGTCCATCAGCCTGGGTATCGTCGAGCAGCACGGCGGACAGCTGGACATCCGCCCCAACGAGCGCGGCGGCGTCACCGCCACGGTGCGTTTACCCACCCGACGCCAGCCCACCGCCCCGTGACCGGGCGCCGACTCGCCCACCGGAACGAATCGGTGCAAAACGCATCAAGTAAGATGGACACCATGAACGACGCCGCCAACATCTTCTTCGTGGACGACGACCCCCGGGCCGGGGAGCTGTTCCTGCGTTTCTGCGAGGGCACGCCCCACCAGGTGCAGGTATTCCGCGACCCCCAGGACGCCCTGACCGCCTTCATCGAGCAGGGCGCGGATCTCATCATTACCGATCTCTCCATGCCCGGCCTGTCGGGCATGGACCTGCTGTCACGCATCCGGGACGTGGACGCCGACGTGCCGGTAATCATCATCACCGGCTACTCCTCCGTGGACAACGCCATCGAGGCCCTGCGCCTGGGCGCCACCGACTTCATCAAGAAGCCCTACGACACCGACGAGCTGTTGCTGCTCATCGAGCGCACCCTGGAGGGCGAGCGCTTGAAGCGGGAGAACCGCCTGCTCAAGCGCCAGCTCAAGGACGAGCGCCTGCGTTACGGCATGGTGGGCCACGGCGATGCCATGGAATCGGTCTACCGGGTCATCGACAAGGTGGCCGACATCCGCTGCAACGTGATCATCGAGGGAGACTCGGGCACCGGCAAGGAACTGGTGGCCCGGGCCATCCACACCCAGGGCCCCGACGCCGACAAGCCCTTCGTGGTCATCGACTGCGGCGCCATCAATGACACCCTGCTGGAGTCCGAGCTGTTCGGCCACGAGAAGGGTGCCTTCACCGGCGCCGCCCACACCAAGGCCGGCCTGCTGGAATCTGCCACCGGCGGCACCGTGTTCCTGGACGAGATCTGCAACATCTCCGACGCCATGCAGGTGAAGCTGCTACGGGTGGTGCAGGAACAGCAGGTGATGCGCGTGGGCAGCGTGCGCCCCATCCCCATCGACGTGCGCTTCATCGCCGCCACCAACCGCAACCTGGAGGTCATGATCGAGGCCGGCGAGTTCCGTCACGACCTCTACCACCGCCTCAACGTGGTCAACATCCACATGCCACCCCTGCGCGCCCGCCGGGAGGACATCCCGGCCCTGGTACAGTCCTTCGTGGAAGAATTCGCCCAGCGCTACCACCGTCAGGTGGCGGGCTTCGACGCCGCCTCCCTGGAACGCATGCAGGACTACGACTGGCCCGGCAACGTGCGCGAACTGCGCAACCTGGTGGAGCGCTCCATCGCCCTGGCCGACGGCCCCACTCTGCAACTGGACCCCCGCTGGCCAAGCCCCGGGGGGGCGACCCCGGCGACGGGTTCTTCTGCGACCCAGGCCCTGGACGCGGACGCCCCGGACCTGGCCACCCTGGAACAGCGCTACATCCTCAAGACCCTGCAACGCCTGGGGGGCAACCGGGAACAGACCGCCAGGGCCCTGGGCATCAACAAGTCCACCCTGTGGCGCAAGCTGCAGCAGTACGAACAGGGCCCGGACGCCCCCTGACCCCCGCAAACCGGCCTGAAATTGCAATTTGCAACTCGCAACCGTTGCGAATTGCACTTATCGGGGCCCATGGCGGACCACCGCATCACGACTATCCCACTGATCTGCCTATAGATTCCGCATATGGCATGGGCCTTGCTCCACTCCAGGTGACCGTAAACCGTGTCACACCACTAAAAGCAGGAGAGATGACATGAACAACAAGCGTCGCGTATTTCTGAAAGGCACCCTGGCCGCCAGCGCCATGGGTGTCGCCGTCGGTGCGGGCATGCTCGCCCCCCGTAGCGTCCTGGCCGCATGGCCCGAGGCCGCCTTCGGCCCCCGTTCCGTCTCTGACGCCGTCAAGGGCGCCATGGGTTCCGACTCCATGACCTCTGGTGACATCACCATCCGTGCGCCCGACATCGCCGAGAACGGCGCCGTGGTGCCCATCACCGTGGAATCCGCCATCTCCGGTGTCACCGACATCGCCATCCTGGCCGCCACCGCCAATGCCCCCATGACCTCCAGCTACAAGCTCGGTGAGGGCGCTCAGCCCTTCGTCTCCA
>SR_TP_S13solDRAFT_1000305_pt1 | contig 22013 bp, 18 predicted proteins | sample SodReaTP_S13sol_FD_11159 | JGI IMG/M metagenome (IMG submission 11159)
CGGTGGAAGCTGAGGCAAACTACTACCGGCAACTCGACAGTCAGGCCGCGATAGCGGCTTGACTTAAACCAACCAGCCTCCGCAAAACCCGGGGCGGTTCATCCAGCGTAGCTGTACACCTCGCCTTCTGGCTGGAAGCATCGTCTATCGTAACGACATTGAGGCCGCTAGATTTCAGCGACTCCAGATACGCCCGTTCATGTTCGATACCCTTTTCCTGGACGAGCCTCGTATCTTCACTATCCACAGCCTTTTCCATTGGCTGATCGAGGTTCAGCCGATCAAGGGTGGTGCGATGGGGACATTCCAGGAAATAGGTCAGGTCAGAGGCGGAGAAGATGAGGCCATTATTGATTCTCTGCATGTAAACACCTCATCTATGATGATTTTTCACGGCGTGTCGATCTTCAATCCTAATACAGTACTAACTCGACGCGACACATGGTGTCGCATGAGCGCATCCAATAGCTGCATCACATCAGAGGGCAATGGTATAGAGTAGAGGTGAGACAACTCAGCTCTATATGAATCGAGTGCTATAGGTCAACGACGATACCAACACACCGCGCCACGCGGAGTCTGAGCGCATACGGTAAATGCGGATAGACTTGATCGGACACACTTGCATCAGCGAGTTGGCTGAGAAGCTGATGCAAAGCAGTCACTTTTCACCTCGCACTACAAAAGGTGGCGTGCCAGTGCATGATCGATCTGCCCAATCTTTTAGTGTCTGACGAAACCATCAAGCACGTAGAATGACCCTGCGGGGTCTGCCTCAGCCAAATAGCCTTGATACTGATGCTGAAGTTGTAGCACTGACTGGTCGAGACTTTCTGTATAGCGCGTTTTTAGATCCGCTTTTAATTCTTCACGCGCCGTCACAAGCGTTTGCTCAAGTTCCATCGCAAGCTGAGTTCCTTCCCTCATTTTCTGAACTTCCAGTGCTGCGTACTCGCTACCGACGAACAGAGTGAAACCTAGACCTATGCCCACGATTGGCGCGGCAGGACCCGTCATGACGGCACCAGCAGCTGCAGTGGCTCCCGTCGTAGCGGCACGGCGGGCAATGACACTCGGTGCATAACGCATGACCTGCACAAGAGATTGCCTCAAAACCGGGCTGGCTGAGACCAGGCGCCCACCCAAGGTCAGCGCGGCTGCAGGAAGCACTCCCGCTGATGTCGACTGCACCCATCTTTGGTAATCTGCCCGATCTGCTTTGAAGGCTTCAGATAGCAACACGGACAAATTCAGCTCGGGCAACTCTTCATGAGCGTTATCCTCGTCTGTCATTACTTTGTCCGGGAAGGTGAACAACACTCTTTCTTCAAGGGCTCGTCTGGTTTCCTGCTGGCGGTCTAGGATGGTATCCGCCATGGATTCCTCGAGGGAGTAAACGTTCTCCAGCCATCCCTCTCCACCCAGCACGAGTTCGACAATCTTGCTCTGCAACCTCTCATCTAGGTCACCCGACATATGTGCCGCGAATTTTAGCGCACTGGCAGTCATCGAGTAGTGCCAATCCACATAATCCGGGATCCGATCAATCGCCCCTGCAAAGATAACGTCGACCGCCCCATCGACTTCACTCTCGATGCTTTCAAGCGTATCTGAGCGATGCTTATCGAAATCTTCCCGCAGGATGCCCTCGAGTCTTCGCTTGTCTCTTTCACTGAGCCCGAGCGTTTCACCTTTCACCACGACCTTGAATGCCAGTTGATCGAACTTACGTGTCTCCAGATAAGAAATCAGGGTGTAAAACCCCGCACCAAAGACTGCCACGACCAACACTGACACCAGAAACCACCAAGCGAGACCCGGCTGTTGAGGCGGGCCTCCATCCTGGCGCTCATGCCCTCCCACGGCCACTTCCGCCTGTTCTTTGTTGTCACCCTGTTGGTCAAGAGTTGCATCGATCGTATTCATGTGTTTTTTGACTCACTATTTTTTTCTGGCAACAGGGCGTTGACCCCCAACAGAGCGCGTGTATAGGCCCAACTGTATGCCGTACCTGTCAGTAGAAGGAGGATCCAGGCAAACAAGGCTATGACCCCGCCACTTTGGGTATCACCAATGACGTTCTGCATGAACCAGTACACGATCTCCCGAATCATCATGAAGGATCTCTCCAAAGTGTTGACGAGGACGCAGGACCTCAGCTCACTCTGGCTGACCACCTCCAGTACATAATAAATATCCTTGCCCCGATATTCGGTTTGCGGCGTCAGTAGCGTAGTTACCACAAGTGCCACGGTCAGGATAATGACGTTCAGCCACAAGGTGAATTGACGCGCAATCTTCGTCAGGAATTCTGGATTGACTTCCGTGGTGAGCTTTTCCTTAATCCACACACTCAGGGCATACAAAAACCACGCATCAAGCAACAAGATTGCCCAGATCCAGACACTCCATACCAAGGACTGCACCAGTAGAATCAGGACAAGACCAAGCGATAGGAAGAATGAAACCAGCAGAATGATGATTCCCCTACTGAGCAAGCGATGAAGCCGTCCTTCTCGCCTGAAGTACTTATCAACCCAGGCGATCCGTTTCATGTAGGAAATTTCGAACAGGCCCGATGCGATCAGCGGTAGGACGAGCACGCATAGTAGGAGGACGAAAATGCAGTTCCACAATGAGGCCGTCATCGCCCAGACGAAAAGAATTAACCAGAGGCCCAGAAAACCAAGTACTCCCCGCCGATCAGACAGCCCTTCCATGACCCGCTTCAGCATGCCCACTCACCCTCTCTCCCGCATTTCAATTCATGGTCAGCATTGTTCGTGGTTCCCGTACGTATGGAGTCTCCGGCCTGGCATAGATCCGTGCCGGTCTCCAACCCCACCTAACAGGGCCACCTACATAGTCGCAATCCCACAAGGCCTCTGCCCGGGGTTTCTTGTCTGACTGACCTGCCGCATCAATCAGCCAATAGCTCACGGGGCCAAGTAAGTGCTCATGATTCACCAACATTTCTGGGACATGTATGTACTGCCAAAAATACCGCCGCCCTCCTGAAAGGCCACCTTGCCTGACCAGCGCCACGGTATTGACAGGTAGCCGATAGGGGATAATTACACTTTCGAGCAGGCGTTCAGACTCACACTCAGTAAAAACCACGATGTACTCATCGCCATTAACGCCTCGATAGTGCGGCTTGTCTGGTGCGTTATGGACCTTGACGGAAAACAGGGTGAACCTGATTCCTGAGACGCCCAGATACTCTTCTCTTTCCCCTGTGAACTCTGCTGCGGTGGAGTAGCCATCCCATAGAGTTCTGTAGCCTGGTCTGTAGCCTCCCCAGTCCAGGCGACTCTGTTCTGGAAAATGCTCATGGCGTTTACTGTAATCGTTCATGAACAGGAGGGACACCCTTCCGGCGTCATCCGCATTCATACGCAGCAGCCGTTGCCCGATGGGATTGCCAGGGACATCTAGCACCAAAGGCGACAGGTCGTCACCACTACCCGGGTACCAGTAAAGGTCAATATGCTCTGCATACTTCATTAATCTCTGATAAAGCCTGCTGCTTGCGCCTTCCACTACTGCTTGGAAGCTTCCAAGGAAATCAGTAAACCCCATGGCTTCTCCTCCGCAATTGCATGGCAGCGCCTCGTGACACCCATTCGATACGGACCTGCTCCGCTATATATGGAGCGATCCCACACACTGCCGTTATTTATCCCAGGCTGCATAATGCATCCAGCATGCGACAGATCATGTCGCTATAATCCAGCGCACTAGATTTATTACGTGCAGAAAAGAGCACAAGGGATAGGCCCACACCTTGGTGGGCAGAGGAGATACCACGATGTCATCGACACTACTGCGTCAGTGGACCATGTTGCGCATGATCCCTCGTCATCCACGCAAGATCACCGTGTCGCAACTTAAGTCGCAACTGGATGCACAGGGATACGAGACCACCGAACGTACGCTGCAGCGAGACCTGGTGGCCTTGTCCGGCAAGGGTTTTGCACTAGTGGCCGATGAACGCACCCGCCCCCATGGATGGCAATGGGGACGGGACATGAAAATTCTCGACATTCCAGGCATGGAGCCACAGACAGCCCTGGCATTCAGGCTGGCCGAACAGTTTCTCAAGCCGCTCATGGCCCCCGCCACGCTCGAGGCCTTGTCCCCCTACTTCCTTCAGGCCAGCCAGGTGCTCAAGGGGACATCCGGGAACCTGAAAGCCTGGCCTTACAAGGTGAGAATCCTAAGCCGTGGACAGTCCCTGATCCCACCCAAGGGGAATCCGGATACGCTGATGATCGCTTATGACGCCTTATTCTCAGACCACCAGTTTCACTGTCACTACAAACGGCGGACCGACAACCAGGTCAAGGAGTACGTGGTCAACCCCTTGGGTCTGGTATTTCGTGATGGTGTGATTTACCTGGTCTGCAGCCTGTTCGACTACAAAGATGTCGTACAGCTCGCGCTGCATCGCATGAGCCACGCCGAGCCATTGGCTACCCCGGTCAAGCGCCCCAGCGATTTCGACCTGGATGCCTACCTCAAAGATGGCGGCCTTGATTTCAGGCTTGGAGGCACTCTCACCCTTCGCATTGATCTCAAATCAGTAACCGCGCAACACCTGGCCGAGACACCCCTTTCCGAAGACCAGGAAATCAAGGGCCCTGACGCCGAGGGCTGGGTCCATATCAAGGCAACCGTCCCTGACACAGCCCAGCTTCGCTGGTGGATCCTTGGGCTCGGAGAGCAAATCAGGGTTCGGCACCCTGAATCACTGAAAAAGGAGATCGCTCAAACCCTCAGGCGAGCCGCAGGACTTTATACAGCGTGATATTTCATCCGTTCGATACCAGCTATTTAGCTGGAATGAGCCGAATTGATCTACTTTAGTGACTCTAGCACACGTTATTGATCAATATTAATAGATCATCGCTTGCGCCTTCACAAAAGCCAGGATATGCTTTTGCATATATTATCGATCACATGATTCATAAAAGAAGATCAATATAATGACGTACGCTAGCGAACATATAGCTACAACCTTGCGAGAGGCCAGAGAAGACAAGGGGTTGACCCAAAGAGAGCTCAGCAAGCGCTCCGGCGTTCCGCAATCGCACATCTCCAAGATCGAGAGCAACAATGTTGACCTTCGCCTCTCAAGCCTAGCGTCGCTTGCCCATGCACTTGATCTGGAGCTTGCGCTGATCCCGCGCAAGGCCGTACCAGCCGTGCGGTCAATCACACGAAGCACCACCGCCCAGCCAAATCGCGGCAACACCAAAGACACACAGCGCATAACAAGTAGGCTGACACACAACATTGGTCAGGCTGGGAGTGATGTAACGCGCAGCAAGCCTGCGTATCGTCTGGACGAGGAGGACAGTGATGGCTGATGTATCTGTCCTCAACGTCGAGCTCTACGGCAAGCCTATTGGTACGCTTACGCAGTTCTCCGGTGATCGCAGCCTTTTTGCGTTCAACGAAGACTATATCCATGACCCTGAGCGCCCCACACTTGGCCTGTTCTTCAAGGATGAGTTTGGCGAACTGCGAACGGATTTCCGTCCCGTTCAAAAAAAGATCATGCCCTTCTTCTCGAACCTCCTGCCCGAGGGGCACCTCAGGAAGTATCTTGCAGAGCAAGCGGGCGTAAATATTGAGCGCGAGTACTTTCTGCTATGGGCACTCGGTCAAGACCTGCCTGGCGCGATCACAGTCCGCCCTGCCGATGACGAAGCATGGCCACCCAGGGTAGCGGATGACACTGGCGAAGATCGGGATGAGGCCAAGAAGAACATGCTGCGCTTTTCACTCGCAGGCGTGCAGCTAAAGTTCTCCGCCATCCAAAGCGCCAGCGGAGGTCTGGCCATCCCCGCGTCAGGCGTTGGTGGGGACTGGATCGTCAAGCTCCCTTCTCGCGAATATGCAGGCGTTCCTGAAAACGAATACTCAATGATGAGCCTTGCCCGCATGCTGGGCATGGACGTGCCACAGATCGACCTGGTTGATATCGACTCTGTTGCGGGCTTGCCGTACGGGACTGACCGCTTTGGGAAGAAGGTTTTTGTGATCGAGCGCTTCGACCGCCTGCCAGACGGAAGCCGTGTACATATCGAAGACTTCGCTCAAGTTTTCGGTGTGTACAGCGAAGACAAGTACAAAAAAGCCAGTATGCGCAATATAGCCTTTGTCATTGCTGCGGAGGGCACAGAAGAAGATGTGCGGGATTTTTTCCGCCGCCTGACGTTCAACACGCTGATTGGCAACGGCGACATGCACCTCAAGAACTGGTCATTAATCTATCCGGACCGGCGCAATGCAGCCTTGGCTCCGGCCTATGATTTCGTATCCACGGCGCCGTACATTCCCGGTGATAGCTTCGCGTTAAAGTACAGCCGAAAGCGTGATTTCACAGCGTTTGACGAAGACGAAGTTTCGCACTTGGCCGCGAAAGCAGCCTTGCCTGAAAAAGTGGTGCTAGAGACAGTTCGAGAAACAGCCAGCGATTTCTTGGCGCTATGGAAGCGAGAAAAGGATGCCTTGCCCATGCTAGATGATGTAAGAAAGGCCATAGATTCCTTGCTGCCCTCCCTGCCGATACTCAAGCCCGCATGAGCTAAACGCCTTAATGTGCGCCTTGATGTGTTACGGGTGAGACACACCACATGGATGATTGAACATCAATCATATCTCTTGGCTTTAGATCAGATATTGCTGACAAAGATAGGCTCATAATCCAGAGCAGACTTGTAGGTCAGCCGGTGACTACGTCATATCGCAGAGCATCAACCATGTCTGCTGAGAACATCTGGTCCACAGACCATCGCTCCTATCTCTCTGCGCGCCAAAGTCATCAACAATAAGCTAGCGACGACCGCGAATTAGCATCTCAAGACGTAGGCTTGATACCAATCCCTGATTGATTTGGCCATCAACCTGGATCCGCTGATCCCTCTGGTACTCACGTATTGCAGACGCTGTTTTTGGCCCATAGCTACCATCGATTGGTCCTGGCTGATAACCAAGGGCTGTTAGAAGGCGTTGCACCTCACGAACTGTCTCTACATTAGGCGAAACAGCTCCTCGCGTACTTGATTGTGACCGAAAGTCCCTGATGGCTTCTGTTCTAATCTGTGCTGAATCCGCTCTGACATCCCGCCTAGCCGACTCCAGAGATCCTTGGCGATAGCGGAAACTCCCACACCTCAAGTTGTAGTCAACCACCATAACGTTGAATCTCTCAACATCTGCGTTGGAAATCGCTATTGGTCGAATCGCATCGATTCTAATGCTCTCACGTTCGCACCAACGGATCTCCGAGATGCTTAAGACATTGTTCCGACCAACAGATGGCTTCACGTATGTGCGAGTAGACTGATGTGTCGTGGACGTTTGAGGAATTGGGCTCGTGGAAGGCGCCCGTTCATGGTTGGGTTTCTGGGTAGGGAGTGACGGTCTCGACTGCGGTGCTGTGGATGTGGAGACGCTGCGTTGACCACCATCTTCATCTAAGAACCATGCGAAAAAGATCAAGGCTGCTATACCACTCAGGACCCAGATCCACGCCTTAGCATCTCCACTATCAGGTGCCCGCCAACTATCCGGCACGGGCGTCCCCGTAGACGGAGATGATTCATTTGCATGACTTGATTGTTCAGCAGGGCCATTACCTGCCTTATCACCTATATCTTGTGGTGAGGATTTCGCATTATCTTTCACTGCGATTTTAACGATTAGATCATCCGGGATTTTCGAGACCAGCGCCTCCAAACCCGCAAATCCATGAGGTTCTTTGTTTAGATCAACCGGCATATCGGAAGGATTTCTCACAGTATCAACCACTGAGTACTGCGCTTAGTTTTGACCCCCCGCGTTTCCACAACGCACGGATAGCAGCCTCCAACGGGTGAACATTATCGAGATCCTGATAGGGAAGGGAAACTGAGTACTTACGATTTCCCTTTCGCCCGATGCAGAATGCACCAGGTTCATTCCAGATCACCAATTCTGACCAAGTGAAAAACACGCGCTCGACGTTTGAAAAGAACTTCTTCTGCTCAAGCTCGATCCCATTATCTTTAACAATGACTGTACCGAAACGATATGTCTGGCCTTCTTGCAACCCTCTTAGAAGTTCAGTGAGGATTCTTACGCCTGCCGCTTTCCATAAGCGCTCAACGATATTCTCATAGATCGCCTTATTTTTCGTTGAAAGCGTACCACTATCGTAGTCGCCACCAAAGTAAACGTGGAAAATCGTGTCAGTTGGAACTCCATTAGTCGAAGTTGTTGTACCTCCCCATCTCAGCCGTGTAATGTCCTCCAGGCCCCAGTGATGAGACCTCCACGTGATCCCATCTGGTGAAATTGAAAAGGTTTCCTTAGACCAGCTTCCGACATCAACCTGATAGGTAATTTCGCGTTTCCAACCTTCAGCCTGCTCTTTTGCCTCATCTAAAAGACGCTGACGGTCCTCTGCAATTTCATCTAATACAACAGCATCCTCTTCAGAACGTTCAAGCACCTCGTCAACTTCAGCAAAAACCTCAGCAAGAAGATTTGTTATCACACGTGCGGTGTGCACATGCCCGTGAGCGTTGACAAGGTGGATTGCAGCAGTCCTGATATCCGCGGCAAGCTCAAAGCTTGGTTCGTGGCGCAAGCCTCGGCCCCTCATGCTGACTTGGATCGGTTGTGCGACGGCATCCCAATTTTTTGTCACATCGACTAACGTATCTACAACAGGACCTATGGCATGTTCCATTGCGCCGCCATCTGCACCATCTCTTATCCTGTCCAGCAATACTCCTATGTTTGTCGCTTCTTTTGTTAAGAAAGTCAGCGCTTGTGCTGCGTAGGCATCGACCAAATCATCTAGCAGTATTGGGCCATGGCGCTTACCCCCATCAGTCGCGTGATCAACTGTGTTGGTCAGCACTGTCACCAACTCTCTTGAAGGCATACTATCAAGAGTCTTTAGCATGACTTTACGATAGTAGTTGCGCCTATCCTGAATGGCAGCATCGACAATAGCGACATCTATAACTTCAGGAAATCTAGACACCGCCCGTTCTTCGTTGAGTAGCGCACGCACGACTTCCGTATCGATCAAATCAAATGCATTAGCTAGCCGCAAGAACCAGTCAGATAGGACCTGTGGAGGACAATTGTGGAGTCGAGCCAGTGCAGCCGCGAGCACATTGCAACGCGTCAGCCGATCAGGAGTCTCAAACTCCTTCAAAAAAAGTGGATCGCGCTCAATTTGCTCAATTGCTTCATATACCCGGCGAGGTCCCAGCCCCAAAAACCAAGCCGTCTCTGCAGATATTCTATTTCTAGGGTTGGTAAGTACCGCTCGGGCGCGGTCAATGGATTCAGAATCTGCAACCAGCGCACGTTCTTCAGCCAACTCCATTATGCGGTGTCGACTATCTCTAGGGGTCGCATTCAGAATATGAAAAGGATTATCTAAAAGATCCACCAGCAAGCCATCCTATTATTTCCAGACAAACCCGATGGGTCGACCGGACTTTGCACCATCAGCTGGTTGACATAATAGGGCAGCATCAAGACTCGCTTGGTCGAGAGCGTCTTTGCCTCGCTTGGCAGCGATTCTTGCAGCCTCTCGGATTACAAATGCTGAATCTGATAGCGCCTTACCCACAAGCCTCTCGATAGCTGGCTCCAACTCAAGCCCTGGCTCGCAGGGAATTCGACTCACAAGCGCCCCGAGGAGAGCAGTGACTTCTTCCCTTGATGGCATGCTGACTTCTATGGTGTGGTCGAAACGCCCTCGCCTTAGAATTGCCGGATCTATCATCTCGATAAGATTAGTCATCGCAAGCACGAGTACGCGATTCGCTGTAGCCTCCGGAATTCTACGCAAAAACTCTGCGACCTCCTCAACATGATGACTCCCAGAAGAGCTTCCAGCGCTTCGGTCCGTCAAGAATGATTCCATTTCATCAATAATAAGCACTGAGGGCGCGCTGTCTATCGCTTTATCAAAAAGCTGCGAAATCTTCTTGCTTGTCTCATGAATATATGGACTGCCTACACTATTGGAATCAATCGAAAAACTCGGCCAATCAAGAAACTCCACCAAACGATCTACCGCATATGTTTTACCGCAACCTGGAGGACCGTGTAACACTATAGCCGAAGGGAAGTGTATGCCTAAAGCTTGGTATCTCTGGGGACTAGAGACGATATCCACCACGTGCTCGTTGAAGAACTCCTCAAGATGAGGCCTGCCAGGCAGAGAAAAGTGCCGAGTTTCACTTAACCCATGAATATTTTTGGTAACACCGCTAGCACCATTACCACTTTTGTCGTCATTAGTTGATTCTTGAGCGTTAGTACTGTGTGGCAGACGCTGATCATAATCTGCTCCATCTGACCCTGGTGCTGGTAAACCAGCAGCTTCGATAATCTCTGTAAGATCACTAGGTGACAACCAACCCACTAGGCTACAAAGTCGCCTAAATGAGTTAGTCGACACGTGGACTCCATCTGTTAGACAGGCACCAAGCACAAGTGTATCGGATGCACTCGGGCTTATCGAGTACGTCGGAAGAAGTCGTGAATACTGCTCAAGATAGATGGCGTCATGAAGTGTTCCATCGTGATATCGACTTCTAGATTCACGCATTGAAACAGCGAATGCGATCGCATCATTCTTCGTGCGGAATGCTATATCTTGTGATATTGCGACGAGAGTGTATTTTTGTGGACTGACGATTGTCTGGAAGTGTGATTCTCCAAAAGAGATGCTTTTCCACAGAGCATCTTCAAGTATACTGATAGATGACCACTTTTTCGCCAGCTCAGGCAGCACGGCCAGGAGATTTCGACCGTCTTCTAACTTGTATATTTGCCAATCATCACCCGATGCTGTCATGGCACTTATACGCCCGCCATCCGGCAACTGGTAGGCAGCGGGCAACCATTTATCGGACACCGCTATCTCCCCTTGATGATATTTGCAATGGTGCTCATATCCTCATCTGAAACCATCCCAACCTGTACTGCACTGAGTTCAGCCACCACAACCCGCAGCTTAGCGATATCATCGCCTCGCAAACACTCAGCGCCCTGCTTGGCAAGGGTATCGAATCTTTCCTTATCCACAAAAAGATGTGGGGCCTCCACCATCCACCTGAATCGCTGGACTACGAACCAGTCTTGTCGCCATAGGATGTCAAAGTTCTTTTGTCTTAGCTCATCAAGATGATGTTCAAAATCACTACCAGGAATGCCGCTTTCTCTCTGCGCGGTCTTCACAAGACTCTCAAAGGCTGATATGTCAGATGGACGCGCGTACTCTCGCACATGCTCATTGAAAAACCGTGAGACGCGCTCAAGGTCTAATGTCCTAATCGTAGCTATGTGCTCTTGCCGGACCTGTGCCAAAATCTTCTTAGCATTCTGGACCTCCTCCATAGCCTCCTGGACGCCCTCTGCATCAGCGCTCTTTTCGTCTAGATTCGCAGCTAAGTTCGCTTTCCTCCTTGCTTCATCCAAGGCTGGATCGCCTACAACATCTGCCACCTCATCGATCCTTCGTAGAATTCGCTCACCTTCATCAATGGCTAATGACAGTGCCACTGTGTAGTCAACTGCCGCACCTTCCCGTGTGTAGAAGTTCCTACCTGAATGGAAGCTGCCACCAATACATGGCACTGATACTTCAATGATAATATTTCCCGAGTCATGTACTTCATAGTCAACCTCCAATTCTGCACCAGCAGGGATAACCCCGGAATCGAAGTCAGCACCTGTGATCCGCATCACGCCGACGAATCGGTTGTCGCTAATTGGGTCTTCGATTTCACCTTCCCACAGCTTGATGTTAATGGCACCGGCTGTGCCAGCTTTTACAGTCTCTGCGGCTTTTACGATAGTACTTCCCTTCCGTGGAAGCGAATCACCCGCCTGAATAAGTTTCTCAAGAATCAGACGTCCGCCGACGCTAGCCTGTAATTCCAGTCCTATTGAGTGAGACGCGGGAATGGCATCTACAGTTGATGCAGTTCGGGTAATGGTAATTCTGTCATTATCGAGTCGAATTGGACTACCCGACTGATCTAATACGTAGACCTTAAACTCATTAGGCCCAGATTTTGTGAGTGGCAGATCGAGCGTCTTACCTTGCACCAGCGGAACCCGTCCTGACGTCCACCCAGTGTCGACACTATCGACTTGAAATTCCGAATCTGGTAAAGCCTCTCCAGTGACCTGGACGCCGATTTTCGCTTTAGCATCCGGCGTTCTTGAAACATAGTTAAAGCTCACAGACAAACCAGTCCCACCACTGACTTGTCCGCGCGTACTCTTTCTAGACCTACTTTGAGTACTCCAATCGATGGATTCGGCGAACAAACTCGCCCCTTCCACCACTGCGGTCATTGGATTGACATCCGTATTTCCAGGGATGCCTAGTTCGAAACTGACCTTCTCACGAAGAGGCTTGTAGTGGGTTGGCCCCCCCACGAATACGATTCTGTCTAGATCATGGGGTCCAAAGCCCGCTTTGGATAATGCCTCGCGAGCAGCGGTAATTGTCTCATCTAGCTTATGAGCGATCAGAGCATCGAATATGTCACGGGTGAGTGGGATATCCACATAGATCTCATCCCCTCTCAGGTCACGAGTCCTCGCTTCCACCTCAGACAGACTTATGACCGCATCCTCATTGGAAGACAACTCGATTTTTGCCCGCTCTGCAGCCCAAAGAGCCAATCGCATGAGCGACTTAAAGTCAGGATTCACTGCCAAGTCATCCGGAAGGTCGAACTTCTCTAGCAGCCAAGGTCTCACGACGCTATCAACCACCATCCGGTCGAAGTCACGCCCACCGCACATCGCAATGCCGCCATGAGAAAGCAAACTGACTCGCCCACCTATACTCTCGGCGAGAGCAACATCGAGCGTACCGCCTCCAAGGTCATAGATAAGGAAGATACCGTCTGACTTACGCGACCGCATCGCGCTCATTACGGCTGCTACCGGCTCCTGCATTAGAGCAACATTACCTAGACCTGCCATATTGGCAGCCTGCATGGTTGCATCCTTCTGCATCTGATTGAATGCAGCCGGAACCGTAATTACGGTACCTGTCTCTGGGTCGTCTCGAATTTCTTCCGGTAAGTAAGCGAACAATGTCTTGAGAACTTCTGCTGAACACTCTTCGGGTGTCTTGGTAATCTCGAGCGCGGTGAACTGAACTGGTGTGCTCGTACCCATGAGCCGCTTAAAGAGAATGGCAGAATTTCCAGGGCTATGGGGTGCCGCGTCATACGCCCGTTTGCCTATGTATTTGTTACCCCGTTTGTCGATGTAAATAGCAGAAGGGGTAACATCATTCTGCTCTGGGCTCTTCCAGATACGGGTATCGGTGCCGTCGTATGAGCAAATTGCGCTGTTAGTTGTCCCAAGATCAATGCCGACATAATTGCTCATGGATCAATCCTTTTTAGCGTCACAGTCCCACTTTTCACAAGCCCGTCCCTACCCATAATAATTGGTTCAAGCATCTGCTCGACGACCAACACCATATCAGCGTCGAATTCATCCAGATTTATTGGTGTTGCGGCCATTCCTGGGTCGAAAAGCTGGCCTTCAAGATTCACAATCTCAAGGTCAGCCTCTGCAAGAGCCTCTGCCACTTTCTTATGAAACCAGCGAAATTGACCTTGATACTTGTTCTGTTCTCCAGGATCAAGGTTGAAGATCATTCGTTCGAAGACTTTGCCTACTCGCCATGACTCCACGGCCATGCTAACAAGCGAACGTATCAACGCTTCATTGCTTGCGGAGGGCTGAGTTCTGTCTCCCATCATGAAACCTCGTGGCAGATTGTTGATATCGCGTCCACGACCGTAGGTTGGTCTCTCCATTCGTTAATGATGGCAATAAGCCACCCTGACTTGCAACCTCCCGGAGCTGGCAATAGCCGCAGCCATAGCCCTAACGGGATTGCGGCGATATGTGGTCCCGAGCGCATCGCCTGCGACGAGTCCGAGGAGCACACCCCGGTAGCGGGACTCAAGGCTAATGGTCATTGTTGTCTTCCATTTGATTGTGGAGCTCCATTGCATTTCATCGCCACGCACATGGATGCCCTCCACGGGCCGAAGATCAAACGTCTCGCGTCATGTCGCGCTCTGACGGCGAAGCTGGCTGGCAAAGCGAAGGATCTCGGGGTGTTGCACATGCTCCCTGGCCGCCAGCAGGGGCTGGATGCGAGCTCGAGCACCCTCCCGATCAAGCTCATGCTCCCAGAGCATCCTTGCCTCCAGGAATCCGGCCCTGACCGGATCACCCTGGCCATCATAGCGTTGTTGAAAATCACGTACCAAGGCGAGCGCTAGGTCCTGCCTGCCACAGGATTGGGCGAACTCGGCCATGGTCACGGCCTCGAATGGGTCGGCAAGCCGGAACATCGGGCTATGCTCGAGGGCCTTTTCGCACACCATCAGGGCCTCGTGCCGCTTGCCGAGCGTCATGAGTCGGTGCGTGTAGATTCTAGCGAAATCCAAGGTGGTGCGATTGGGTGGCCAGAGGAGCATGCGCTCCATCACCAAGCCTTGACGCTCCAGGTTATCGCCCAGTGAATGCAGTTCATCTACGAGCATCGCAGTAGCCGCCGCGGGCTGCCCTGTGGTGGCCAGGGCATAGACCTTTTCAAGCAGTCGATCCAATGCCAATGACTGCTGCCGGTACCAGGCCTGGATTTCCGTCCTATCCGTGCTCACACGCGACGAATCGAGTATGCCCAGGCTGTCTGCCCGTTCGGCCCGTCGGTGTTCGATCTCGTCGGCAACCAACGGCGCAATCTCCTCCTTGCGCTCCCGGAACCAGTAACGAGCGATGAGGTATCCGCCGAGACCCCCGCTGATATGGGCCGCGTAGTCTACGCCTGAATACTCCAGTCGCAACGCATTCCAGATGTCCCAGCCAATGAACCAGATTGCGAGCAGCCAGGCGGGGATCAACAGGATGTTCACGTACAGGAAAAACCATACGAATGATCTGATGCGGACCCAGGGCATGAGATAGACAAAAAAGCCAATCATCCCCATTACCACCCCCGAAAGTCCGAGGGTCGGAGTCCGGTATGGTGAACCGATCATGGTCAAGCTGTAGACAATCGAGGTAATCATTGTGAGCGCGAGAAGCACACTGAGGTAGTGCCTGCGACTGCCGAGCGCGATCTCGATGCTACCTGCAAACGCGAAGAAAAATATGAGGTTTCCAAGCAAGTGCCAAAAGTCCCCGTGAGCGAGCGTGCTCGTGACCATGCGTAGAGGGTTCGGCACCTTGGGGTCGTACAGGATAATCGCATCCAGGCTGGTAGGCGCCTGTACGGCGAACTGCTGATAAATCCCAAAGATAACCCCCTCTACTTCCTGCTGCTCGAACTGCGTGTAGTACTCGACAAACTCTTCAGCAATGGGTGCCATGAGCCAGACTTTTGACGGCTGGCCATGGAGGGAGGATAAGACCACCGTACATGCATAGTCACTGCTCAGGAAAAGCCCCTGCACAGTCTCAGGGTCATGGAGCGGTGCCTCAGCGGCACAAAACGACTCGGCAGAGTACTTGATCTGGTACTGGCGGTCCCATTGGGCGACATACAACAGGACGCACAGCACCATCACCGTATAGGTGATGATTGGCACCCTCAAGAGGGTCAGATTGGCTTTAAGAGGGATGACGAGCATCTTGCCGTAACCAGTATCTTGTCACTGGATGAGTTTTTGCACGAATGGACGTCGATGTACATCTTGATTATTGATTCAAGCGACAAAAACACAGAGATCAATGATCATTATACTTTAATATCAATAACTTAAAATGTTGTTATTTTGTCTACTTTTGATCCCAGAACGTGACAAACTGTCAACCGTATCCCAGCATGTCATCATCATTAGCATGTGGATCTCTGCGATACGTAGCACGTGAGCTTCCCCCTTCATCTAGAGAAATGGATTGGACGGTCCACACCGTTGGTCGACGGGCAGTGCTTGTCAGCCTGAAACGCAACGTGACCAAGGACGGCTCCATCAGCTCCGTATCAGAGGCAAGCGCTGACATAGTGCCTGGGGATAAGCGTACTCGCACAATAGCTACGTGACGACTCTCCTTACCCTCAAAGATAATCTCTGGGAATAGCCGTGACAGCAAAGACCTGATCTCCCCAACAGGTCTGTTGGATCTCCAGATCTTAGGAATTAGCTTTCTGGGATCCACCTCTAGCTGTTTTTTAACCTTTTCCATGTCAACCGGTGCTCGCTTCTGCATCAGGACATTGAGCTTGCCCAAGAGCGCCTGATGGTCTCTCCTCGCTTCCTCGTACTCATTCAGAAGTAGTTCGTCGTCACCTTCCTGACGGCGCATCGCCTTTAGCAGACGGGTACATCCTCTTTCCGCTTGCTCACATTCAAGCCTGACCGCCTGTAGTGCGTCGTCCGCGTTCTGTGTGAGTAACTTTTTGAGGCGGCGTCTCCGTTCCTCCAGAAGCGGTTCTGTCATCATCATTTCAATTGCTCGCGTCAGTACATGCTCTAATCCTGTAACGGATAGATAGCCCATCGCCTTTCTATCTACACCCACACGCCGTGCTTGTGAGCACTGAGCACAATACATGGCTTTTGCATTACCTCCCGTTGAGATCGTCAAGGTGCTATCACACTGTCCGCAGGATACCAATCCGGAAAACTGATGCTTCCCACCTCCATACCCAGTTCTACTAATCTTTCCCGCGTTGCATAAATACCAGATTTCGTCTTCTACAATTCTCAGGTTTGGCCTTTGAAACTCACGCACACCCAGATCACGATTGTGCTTTTTTACCTTGTCTTGATGTTTCTTGGATCCATTCCAAACAAATACTCCCCTGTATATTGAGTTCTCGATCATTCGCTGGATCGTTCCAGGGCGCCAATATGATGTTGCTCCTCTAAGAGGGCGCGGGGGTTTGATGCCTTTCTCGTTGAGATTCCTTGCAATCTCTCCATATGCAGCACCCTTACTTCGAGATTCATAGATATTTTCCACAACTTTGGATTCATCAGTATCAATTCGCCAAATTGTGCCGACACGGTTCCCATTGTCATCGAGTTGGCGTTCGTACTGATAGCCGAAGGGAGGCGTCGCGATCATGAACCCTCTTTCCAGCTGGCCCACCATTCCTCGGACAACACGATGTTGCGTATCTCGAACAGACTGCTGACTTATTATTCCTACAAGACCGAATGCCAACTGCCACTGCGGCTGGGTTGTATCGAGCCCATCCGCAGTCACCATCCTGACACCTGTTTTTTCAATCCTCGTCTGAAGCGTGGCAAGCTGCACGGGATCCCTGGATAGACGGCTAAGTTCGTCAACAACCAATAGATCGACTTCTCCACGGTCCCATGCCTCCATGAGCTGTAAGAACCCCTTGCGCTTCGCCAGGTGCTTATCGGTTCCCGATAGCGCCTCATCCTGGAAGATTTCTTCCTCCCCGCTCTTCAGCCCAAGCGTCTGGATCACCTCTCGACAGCGCCGAATTTGGTCCTCTATCGACGTCTGCCGCTGATGATCCGTTGAGTACCGCGCGTAAATCATTATTTTCATTGTATTTTGTTCTCCCTGTCCGGTTGTAACAGGGCGACTCCTCCATCGATCAACTGAATCTCGATCAAAAGATCGATGAGCTCACTGATTTCCCGAGAAAAGCCACTGGGCCCATCCCAGCGCGTTTCGCCACCCGTCAATTGGAATAGCGAATCCTCACGTATCTCTTTCATTTTTTTCTCCTGCCATTGTTCAACTGCCTAAACGATTGGCTATACCAGGGACCAGTGGCTCCAATAAACCTGCGTCTCGGGTCCCATCGCTGCTGGGGGGGGATCCCTGGCGTAAGCAGAAATTACATGGCTAAGTACTTGACTTTCGATAAGAAAACTAAGCGATACGTCTTTCAGATACGTGTCCCAAAGGATCTCCGCCCTGACTTTGATGGACGGATTTTGATACGTGTGCACATTGGCAATATCGACCAGGCTATGGCGGAAGCAACCTCCGCGAAATTGGGAAAGCAGTATCGCTCTCAATTCGAAGCCGCTCGGTCCGGAAAAAACCGACCGAGTGCATTGGCAGCACCAGGCATTACCGTGACCCGTTTTGAGCTGACTGATGACATCGCGACACGACTCATGGCCACATGGCGTTCTTTGCGCGTTGCCGAGTTCATGGCTCACGTAGAGCAGCTTCAGTCTGGAATTGCAGAATCCTGGGATGATTACATTCAGAAACTTGAATCTGACAAAAATGAAGCAATACGGCTCATGCGGAGCAATGATTCGATGGGTTTTAAAACCATACTCGAGGCCATCGAGAAGCAGTACGGATGCAAGGTCATCGGTCACGATGCTGCGTTCAAGTCCCTGGCAGGGAAATTTAACTACGAACGCTTGAGATTTCTGGATGATTGTATTGGCGCACTGCAAGGAAGCCAGTCCATGTACAGCCTCAAGCCAGCGCCGGATATGACGCTGCCAGTGATTGATCTGTGGGGAACTCCGGTGAGTGTCCTGGCAGAACAATGGAAGGAGCGGAAGCTCAAGTCTGGGAATCATGTAAACGAGAAGACTTACGGAAAATATGCCCTGCTCGCTTCCAATCTTCACACAGTGATGGGCAGAAGGCCCATCGAGCACATTGATGTTGATGATCTCTGGGCGGTCATAGCCCTCTGGAGCGCAAACGGTAACCAGGGCGTCACCATCAAAAACAAGCTGCGTGACCTTAAATCCATCATGCGCCCATATGTTGATGGTGAGAGGCTGGCCAAGATCTTCGAGGATTGCCGCGTTAGCGCCTACAACAAACAGGCGTCCAGGATCCCGTTCACAGAACCTCAGATCAAACTCATCCTGACGGCAACCCTTGATACGCCCTCGGTACGCGCCTGCGACAAGGCCTTGACAGGCCTGATGTTGATGACCGGTGCCCGCGTAGAAGAGTTGTATCAGCTCACGGCAGGAGACATTGTTCGCTCTGAGTACGGGTGGTTGCTCAGAATCGCTGACAGTCGACAGACCGGTTATGGTGAGGCGCGACTGAAGAACGCCTGCTCTGCACGGCGTATTCCAGTCATGTATGGAGTCCTCCCACAGGTCGATCAATGGCTCGATCAGCAACACGGCGAAACGTGGCTTTTCCCTGATGCAAGTAAATCGAAGTCCGGGACGCGGAGTGCCGCCGCGAGTAAACGCCTGAATCGTTTGATTCGTAAACTTTTTCCTGACGACAAGCGGCTTGTATTGCAGAGCACCAGGGCAACAGCGGCGCAAGTAATGCGACGCCATGATGTGGATCAGCGTATTCGCCTGCGTTTTCTGGGCCACGCGGACAGCAACGTGCATAACGTCCACTACGAACCTGGTGCCTTGCTGGATGCGGAAGACCTGCGCCCCGGATCACGCGCCATCGCCAGCTTCCTCACAAGGCTCCGGTGCAGCGAGAGCCGCCCAGGGATCAATGCGGGCGGACAAACTCAAGCCAGCATCAGTAAGAACCGCATGTACATGTTCGATGTAGGCCTCAACGCCGACGGTAAAAAGGATCACACCTTCAATGTGCAGGAGCCGCAGATTCAGGCGCGCACACATGTCGGTCTTGAATCGCCTGCGTATCAAATAGTCCACAAAATGGGGGCTGGTATCGGTCTCGGGCGCGGACCAGACCTCGATGTACGCTCCAAATTTGGTGACGTAGGTGTCGGACTTGCAGGAATGCCGTTTCCCTCGGGGAAACGTGAATGGGTAGGGCATCTGCGTGACGTACTCGTGCCCATTCGCTTCAAGCACACGGGTCAAGGCTAGCTCTGGCAGGCTCTGACAGTATCCGCCCGAGGAGAGGTAACCCCGGCGAGGCCGCTTAGGCGCGAGCTCACGGACCTGCTCGATGAGCCCGTTGCGCCTGGCCGCATCCGCAGCATTGCGATCCAGCTGAGCCCAGGCGGTCACGTCCCCAACCCGATTGCAACGTTCCAGGTAATAGCTCAGATCGTCTGGCGGGTGAAATTCATTCGTGTATGAAAGCCCAAGCATGGCCGCCACGGTTTCGAGACGGCCCTCACGGCGTAGCAGCTCGCACCAGTGCTGGGCCGCTTTCCACATGTCGGTGATCGATCGGACTCCCTTGGACATGAAGCGTTCGACAAACTCCTCGTCCGTCATCGCCATCAGTCCGCCGTTCTCAATTTTCGGCAGCCAGCCGAGCGCGGATGCTACGTCGCGCTGCAGCCCCAGGATCAGTGCACGGTTGTAGGTACTCCTGGATTTAACGGCCCATTCACTCAGGGACGTGACACCCAGATACCGAACATGGGCACACCACTCCTCCAGAGACCAGTCCCGGTATTCACTTGAAGACCTGCGCATGTCGTACCTCCTCACATTTCGACGCGAGGAAGTGCAACGGGAAAGCGGATCTTCGAAACCGCCCCAACGAGCACTGCCAACGGGACGTACCCGTACCCACGGCCCACGGAACCGGACACATGCCCGGTCAGGGCATCATGGACCTCCTCCGGCAGGCCAGCCTCACGGCAGAGGGTTTTAAAGGTGTGGCGAAAGCTGTGAAAAACCACCTGCTTGTCCCTGATGCTGCATCCCCGCGTATTTCTCAGATAGCGGGCAAACCACTTGCCGAAATTCCCGCCCTTGCGACCGTCGTGATCCGGCTCCAGCGCCGGGAATAGCCACTCAAAGCCTGATTCCACCACGCGTTCGTGGTAATCCAGCAGGCCCGCCGTCACGAGCTCGGGATGGATGGGAATGGTACGCCGGGAGCCTGTGGTTTTGATGCGCTGCCCCTCGCCCTGGTCGCTGATCCGCAGCAAAGGACCGTGGACCTCGTCCACAAAGATGTCTTCCACCATCAGCTGACAGATCTCTTCGAGCCGGGCACCCGTAGCCAGGGCGATGAGGGGGACCCAAGGCGCAGCCTCCCCGCCACCGGCCAGATCCCGCTTGCTACGGGTATATACCGGCGATGTGAAGATCCTTTTCAGCTCCTCAGCGGTGAAGGCGCGGCGCCTGAAGGTCTCGACCTTGGGCTTCGGGATTTTCAAGCCCCGGGCGACATTTTGTGGCAATTCGCCCGCGTCGAAGGCGGTCTGAAGAATGGTGCTAATGAATCCGACACGTTTTGATACGGTGGAGCGCGCCCTGCCTGCGGCGATCAGCTTGTCGCGATAAGCGGCAATGTCCGTGCGCTCGATATCTGCTGGCGCTTTCCTGACGGTTTTGTGAAAGTCTTTTACGACTGACGCCATCTCCCGATAGGTGCTAGCCACAGCCTCAGGGTGGAGCTGCCGCCAATAGCCCAACAGCTGCTGCATGGATCCAGCGATCCCCTTTTTCGCACTACGAGCCTGCCTAGGCGGGGCTGGGAGTGGCGGTTCGCTCGCAGGCAAGATCCCAGCAGGGTTTCCCACAGGAACGCCCTGAAAGCCTTCAGGAACGCCTGCTGGCCATTGAGGGCTCATCAGTACAGAGGTGAGCTGAGGCGCAGCCATGGGCGGCGTCTGGAATGGAAGCTCGGGCACGGGCGCATAACCAGCCTCGGCTCGCTGCACAGAGAACTGGGTCAGCCAATGGGCTGCGAGCTGAAAGGCAAGCGGTTGGGCCGTACGACGATCGGAGGTTTGAAGATTAAGCCGTATCAGAGCGCCGTATTTGGGCACCAGGGGCTTGGGGACACGGATCTGGAACCACAGGGTTCCGTTGTGAACTACCAGATAGGCCATCGCAGCATCTCCTGAAAAATTGAGAGTGCTGCGTGTGCCCAGAATGGAAGGTCAGGAATACCGGGATGTAACACATCATCCCGGTACCCTTTCCTCGATAGCCCTAAGACCCAAGCGGCCTAAGGACTATTTTGTGTTATTGGCGGAGAGAGAGGGATTCGAACCCTCGATGGGCTTTTGACCCATACTCCCTTAGCAGGGGAGCGCCTTCGACCACTCGGCCATCTCT
>SR_TP_S13solDRAFT_1000307_pt1 | contig 21998 bp, 14 predicted proteins | sample SodReaTP_S13sol_FD_11159 | JGI IMG/M metagenome (IMG submission 11159)
GGCCGGCCAGCCGCTCGACGACGTCCGCGAGGTCTCGAACTACGTCGATGCGCTGATGTTCGGCCTGGAGCGGCTCGAGGAGCTGCCGCTTTCGCTCCGGCTTATCCGTGAGATGCATAGCCGCCTGCTCCAGAGCGGCCGCGGCGGCACGAAGAGCCCCGGGGAATTCCGGCGATCACAGAACTGGATCGGCGGCACCCGCCCCGGCAACGCGCTGTTCGTTCCTCCGCCGGTGACAGAGCTGGAAGCCTGTCTCGCCGCATTCGAGGCCTTCCTGCACGAGGAGCGGTCCGGGCTGCCGGCGCTCGTCAAGGCCGGCCTGCTCCACGTCCAGTTCGAGACGATCCACCCCTTCCTCGACGGCAACGGCCGCATCGGCCGCCTGCTCGTCACCCTCTATCTCTGTGCCAACGGCGTGCTGCGCAAACCGCTGCTGTATCTCAGCCTCCATCTCAAGGAGCACCGGCGCGACTATTACCGACTGCTCCAGGAGGTGCGCGAGCAAGGGGCCTGGGAGGCCTGGCTGGAGTTCTTTCTCGACGGCGTCGCCGAAACCGCAGACCAGGCTTCCGATGCCGCCGCACGCACCGTCGAGCTGTTCAAGGCGGACCGCGAGCGCATCACCGCCGAGAGCGGCCGTGCCGGCTCGGCGCTTCGGGTCCACGAACGGCTGCAACAACAGCCTTTCGTGACTGCCGGCCAGCTCGTCGAAGGCACCGCACTCACCATGCCCACGGTCAACGCCGCACTCGCCGACCTCGAGCGCCTCGGCATCGTCGAAGAGGTGACCGGGCGCCGCCGGGGCCGGGTCTTCGGCTACCGCGGCTATCTCGACATCCTCGGCGAGGGCACGGCGCCCCTGCCGCCCGGGGCCTAGCGCCGCCCTCAGCGGGCGAAGACGCGGCTCGGGTCCTTGAAGGCCTTGAACTCCAGGGCGTTGCCGCTGGGGTCGGTGAAGAACATCGTCGCCTGCTCGCCGACCTGGCCCTTGAAGCGCACGTGCGGCTCGATGATGAAGGCCGTGCCGGCGGCCTGCAGGCGCTCGGCCAGGGCGTGCCAGGCGTCCCACTCCAGGATCGCGCCGAAGTGGCGCACCGGCACCTGGTCGCCGTCGACCTCGTTGGTGCGGGCGCGGGCCACCTCGTCGGGGCGCAGGTGAGCCGAGATCTGGTGGCCGAAGAAGTCGAAGTCGATCCACTTCTCCGCCTCGCGGCCGAGGCCGCAGCCCAGCAGGTCCAGATAGAAACGGCGAGTCGCCTCCAGGTCGGCCACGGGGAAGGCCAGGTGGAAGGGCGGCATGGTGGCGGGGGCAGGGGCGGCGGCGGTGCTCATGGCGGCTGTCCTGTCGCTGTGGGGCCGCCGGAGCATCCCGCCGCCGACGCCCTCGGTCAAGCGCCCCTCAGGCCTTGGCCGCGCGGCGCCGCGCCTCGGCCCGGCGCACCGCCTTGGCGCGCGGGTTGGGGCGGCCGCCGCGCCGCGGCGCGGCCGGCGTCTCGGCGCCGCAGGGCGGCACCTCCAGGGCTTCCAGCAGGCGCTGGCGGAGGCGCTTCAGCTTGGCCTCGTCCTCGATCTTCGAGCCCAACGCGTCGTGTACGTAGAAACTGTCCACCGCCCGCTCGCCGAAGGTGGTGATCTTGGCGCTGTCGATGATCAGGTTCTGCTTGGTCAGCGCCAGCGTCACCCGATAGAGCAGGCCCGGCCGGTCGCGGCCGTTGACCTCGACCACCGTGTGGCGGCCGCTGGCCTTGTTGTCGATCAGGACCCGCGGCGTGACCTGGAAGACCTCCAGGCGCGAGGGGATCGGCGAGGCCTGCTTCTTCAGCTCCTGCATGGGCTTGAGCGTACCGGCCAGGGTCTTCGCCACGGACTCGCGCAGCCGCTCCAGCCGCTGCGCGCCCTCGAAGGGGCCGCCGGCGGCGTCGTGCACATAGAAGATGTCCAGCGCCATGCCGTTGGAGAGCGTGAAGATGCGCGCGCCCTCGACGCTGGCGCCCGCCACGGCCAGGGCGCCGGCGATGCGGCTGAAGAGGCCGGGATGGTCGGGGGTGTAGATCGTCACCTCGGTCACGCCGCGATAGGCGTCGACCCGCGCCTCGATGGTCAGGTCCCGCTTCGCCGCCTCGGCGGCGCGCACCAGCTCGGCGTGGCGCAGCTGCGTCTCCAGGTCGAGCGACAGCCAGTAGCTGGGATAGCCGCGCGCCAGGTGCGCGTCGCGCTCCGCCGCCGGCCAGTCGGCCAGCCGCTCGGCCAGCGCCGCCTTGGCCTGCTGCACCCGCCGCTCGCGCCCCTCGGTGGCCAGCCCGCCGGTCAGCACCTCCTCGGTGCGCCAGTAGAGCTCGCGCAGCAGCGCCGCCTTCCAGGCGGTCCAGGTGTTGGGTCCGACGGCACGGATGTCGGCGACGGTCAGCACCAGCAGCAGCCGCAGCCGCTCCACCGACTGCACCAGCGCGGCGAAGTCGCCGATGGTCTTGGGGTCGTCGATGTCGCGCTTGAAGGCCGTGTCGCTCATCTTCAGGTGGTGCAGCACCAGCCAGGCGACGGTCTCGGTCTCCTCCTCGCTGAAGCCGAACCGCGGGCAGAGCTTGTAGGCGACCTTGGCGCCCTCCTCGCTGTGGTCGCCGGGCCGGCCCTTGGCGATGTCGTGCAGCAGCACGGCGACGTAGAGCACGCGCCGCGACAGCACCTTGCCGACCACCTCGCTGGCGATCGGCACCTGCTCCTTCAGCTTGCCCTGCTCGATGTCGTGCAGGATGCCCAGCGCGAAGATGGTGTGCTCGTCCACCGTGTAGTGGTGGTACATGTTGAACTGCATCTGGCTGACGACGCGGCCGAAATCCGGCACGAAGCGACCGAAGACCCCCGCCTCGTTCAGGCGCCGCAGCGCCGGCTCGGGATCGTCGCCGCCGGCCAGGATGTCGAGAAAGACGGCGTTGGCCTTGGGATCCTCGCGCAGCGTCCCGTCGATGCGGCGCAGCGAGCGGGTGATCCAGCGCAGCGTCTCGGGGTGGATGTCCAGCTCGTGCTGCTGCGCCACCCGGAAGATGCGCAGCAGCTCCAGCGGCTTCTCCTCGAAGACCTCGGGCCCCTTGACCGAGAGGCGGTCGCCGTCCAGCCGGAAGCCGGCGATCTGGCGCCGGCGCGCCAGCGGCAGCAGGCGGAAGCGCGAGCGCCGCGCGTGCTCGGCTTCCAGCTGGGCGCAGAAGATCCGGGTCAGCGCGCCCACCTCCTTGGCCATCAGGAAGTAGTGCTTCATGAAGCGCTCGACCGCGGTGGCGCCGCCGTGGTCGGTGTAGCCCATCAGCGGCGCGATCTGCTGCTGCAGGTCGAAGGTCAGGCGCTCCTCGGCGCGGCCGGCCAAGTAGTGGAGCTGGCAGCGCAGGGTCCAGAAGAAGTCCAGCGCCTTGTCGAAACGCCGCGCCTCGGCCCGCGAGAAGACGCCGCGCTCCACCAGACGGGCCGCCTCTTCGACGCCGTAGACGAACTTGGCGATCCAGAAGAGGGTGTGGAGGTCGCGCAGCCCTCCCTTGCTCTCCTTGATGTTGGGCTCCAGCACGTAGCGCGAGCCCTCGCCGTGGCGCTGGTGACGCTTGTCGCGTTCGGCCAGCTTGGCCTCGATGAAGTCCGCGGATCGGCCCTCGCGCACCTCGCCGGCGTAGCGCCGCCGCAGTTCCAGGAACAGGCTCTGGTCGCCCCAGAGAAAGCGGTTCTCCAGCAGGTTGGTGGCGATGGTGGCGTCGGCGCGCGCCTGGCGCAGGCAGTCGTCGATCGAGCGGGTCGCGTGGCCCACCTTGAAGCCCAGGTCCCAGAGCAGGTAGAGCGTCGCCTCCACCACCTGCTCGCTGCGCGGCGCCGGCTTGTAGGGGTGCAGGAACAGCAGGTCGATGTCGGAGAAGGGGGCCAGTTCCCCGCGCCCGTAGCCGCCCACCGCCACCAGCGCCAGCCGCTCCGAGGTGGAGGGGTTGTGCAGCGGGAAGAGATCCTTGGTGACGTGATCGTAGACCAGCCGCAGCAGTTGGTCGGCCAGGAAGGCCAGCGCCCGCGCCGTCGCCCGGCCCGAGGCCCCGGCCTCGAAGCGCCGCTGCACCTCGGTTCGCCCCTGGGCCTGGGTCTCCTTCAGGATGTCGAGGATCTCGGCGCGCGCACGCTGCGGCGTGGAGGCACGCAGGAAGGCCCCCGCCAGCTTCTCCTGCACCCGCGCGCGGTCGATGACGGCCCGCCGGTTCGGCACGGCGGACTCGCCCGGCGCCTCGGCCCGCGGCGGGTTGGTCTGGGGATCGGCCCCGGAGTTGGTTAGCGCGACGCTCATTGTTTCAAGATCGGGCAAGGGGCGAGCCGGGACAAGGGGCCGTCGCCGGACGGCGCCGAGCCAAGCCCCCGAAATCCCCTATCGCCGTCATCCTGAGCGTCAGCAAAGGATCTCGCGCCGGTTGGAGCTCGATTCCCCCGAGATCCTTCGCTGACGCTCAGGATGACGATCGCGGCGCCCTCGGCAATACGGAAGCGCCCGCCCCGCTAACCCTCCTCCGGGTCGGGCAGGCGGATCGGGGCGGCGGCGTCGGAGACCGTGGTCAGGGTCTGGGCGATGCGGCTGCGGAAGAGCGCGTTGTGCTCGCCGGCCAGCCGCTCGGCCGCGTCGGCGTCGCGGCGGCGGATGGCGTCGAAGAGGGCCTGGTGGTCGTCCATGGTGCGCGACAGGTGCGGCACCAGCGGCGGCGCGCCCTCGCTGTACTCGCTGAAGGCGACGCGGGTGATGCGCAGCCCCTCGGTCATCACCCGGCCGTAGGCCTGCTCCAGGAAGCTGCTGTGGGCGGCGGCGGCGATGGCGAGGTGGAAGCGGTAGTTGGCCTCGGTCATGTCGAGGCTGGCCTCGCGCCGCCCGTGCTCCTCGAAGGCGTGGAGGTGGGGCTCGATCCGCGCCAGGTCCTCCTCCGTGCGCCGCACCGCCGCCAGGCGGGAGACCGCCCGCTGCAGCAGGTCGAGCGCCTCGAAGAAGGCGCGCAGGCTGCCGAACTCCAGCGGCGCCACCCGCGCGCCGCGGCCGCGCTGCAGCACCACCAGCCCTTCCGAGGCCAGCCGGATCAGCGCCTCGCGCACCGGCGTGCGCGACAGGCCGAGCAGGCGCGACAGCCCGCCCTCCTCCAACTCCAGCCCCGGTGCGAAGTCCAGCCGCAGGATGCGCGCGCGGATCTCCGCATAGGCGCGGTCGCCACCGCTGGGACCCTGTTCCTCCACCGGGGCGCCCGCGGTCTCCGCCAGCCCGTCCGCCATTCCGTTTCCTCGCCTCCCTTGCCCCCGCCTCTCTCGCCCCCCGTCTCCGTCATCATGAGCGAAGCGAAGGATCTCACCGGATTCGATCTCCGGTTGGCCCCTGTCCTTCGCTTCGCTCAGGAGGGCGGCGGATGCAAGTATGCCCCCCTCTTGACGGTGTGTATACAGCAGGTATACCGTCCTCTCCCGATCCGGCTTGGGAGAGCGACAGCGCATGGACGGCGGGCAGGGACAAGGTGGAGCGGTGGGCAGCTGGACCGTCGGCGTCGACGTCGGCGGCACCTTCACGGACTTCTACGCCTTCGAGCGGGCCAGCGGCACGGTCCGCGTCCACAAGACGCCCTCGACGCCGGACAACCCGGCCAAGGCCATCGTCGCCGGGCTGCGGCACCTGGGCGAGAGCGGCGCCGTGCCGCTGGCCGCGCTCTCCAGCCTGGCGCACGGCACGACGGTGGCGACCAACGCGCTGATCCAGCGCAAGGGCGGCACGGTCGCCGTGATCACCACCCGCGGCTTCCGCGACCTGCTGGAGATCGGCCGCCAGGTCCGGCCGCGCATGTACGACCTCAAGGCCGACTACCCGGCGCCCCTGGCGAAGCGCGAGCACCGCCTGGAGATCACCGAGCGCATCGGCCCCGACGGCGCCGTGATCACGCCGCTGGCCGAGGCCGAACTGGAGGCTATTGTCGAGCGGCTGCGCGCGATCGACGCCCAGGCCTGCGCCGTCTGCCTGCTCTTCGCCTACGTGAATCCCGAGCACGAGCGGCGCATCGGCGCGTTGCTGCGCGAGCGGCTGCCCAACCTCGCCGTCTCGCTCTCCAGCGAGGTGCAGCCGGAGTTCCGCGAGTACGAGCGCTTCTCCACGGCGCTGCTCAACGCCTACCTGCAGCCGATCTTCGCCGACTACATGGGGCACCTGCAGGCGGAACTGGATGCGCTGGCGCCGAAGGCGCGCGTCGGCATCAACCAGTCCAGCGGCGGGCTGATGTCGATCGAGCGGGCGCGCGACTTCCCGATCCGCACCGCGCTCTCCGGCCCGGCCGCCGGCGCCACCGGCGCCATCCACATGGCCCGCCTGTCGGGCCGTCCCGACGTCATCACCCTGGACATGGGCGGCACCAGCGCCGATGTGGCGCTGATCCGCGGCCTGGAGACCGGCATCGCCTTCGACCGCGATGTCGCCGGCTTCCCCGTGCGCCTGGCCATGGTGGACATCAACACGGTCGGCGCCGGCGGCGGCTCGATCGCCTGGTTCGAGCGCGACGGCCTGCTCAAGGTCGGGCCGCTCAGCGCCGGCGCCGTGCCGGGCCCGGCCTGCTACCGCCGCGGCGGCGAGGAGCTCACCGTGACCGACGCCAACGTGGTGCTCGGCCGGCTCTCGGCGCACGGCCTGCTGGGCGGCGCCATGTCGCTCGACGTCGAGGCCTCCCGCCGGGTGACGGCGCCGGTCGCCGAGCGTCTCGGCTTCACGCCGGAGCGCACGGCCCAGGGCGTGCTCGGCATCGTCACCGCCAGCATGGTGCGCGCCATCCGCGCCATCTCGGTGGAGCGCGGCCACGACCCGCGCGGCTTCACGCTCATGCCCTTCGGCGGCGCCGGGCCGCTGCACGCCAACGCCGTGGCGCGCGCCCTGGGCATCCGCGAGGTGCTGGTGCCGCTGACCCCCGGCATCCTCTGCGCCCAGGGCCTGATCGTCGCCGACCTGAAGGAGGACTTCGTGCGCAGCCGGCGCTTGCCGGTGGCCGAGGAAAGCCTGGCCGACCTGCAGCAGGCCCTCGGCGAACTCTGCGTCGAGGCCGACGTCTGGTTCGAGCAGGAGGCGGTGCCGGCCGAGGCGCGCCGTCTGCTGGTGGGCCTCGACATGCGCTACGTCGGCCAGAACTTCGAACTGCGCGTGCCGATCGAGGTGGATGCCGCGGACCCGCGGCTGCCGGACGCGGAGCGGCTGCGCGCCCTCTTCTTCGAGGCGCACGAGGTCTCCTACGGCTTCTTCAATCCCGAGGACGCGGTGGAGATCGTCAACCTGCGCCTGACCGCGCGCGGCGTGCTGGCGCCGCCGCCGGCGCCGCCGGCCCCGGAGGGCGCGGTCGCGGAGCCCGAGCCGGTGGAGCGCCGCCCGGTCTGGTTCGACGACGAGCAGCCGCACGACACGCCGATCTACCGCCGCGAGACCCTCGCCGCCGGCTGCAGCATCACCGGACCCGCCGTGATCGACCAGTTCGACGCCACCACCCTGGTCTACCCCGGCGACGTCGCCCGGGTCGACGCGGCCCTCAACCTCGTCATCGAGCTGGCGCCGTGATGCTCCCCCGCCCCATTCCCCGTCATCCCGAGCGCAGCGAAGGATCTCGATGGGATCGGCACTCCAACGGCCCGAGATCCTTCGCTGCGCCCGGGATGACGGATTCTTCCATCGGCCTTTCCGATCGAAACCGATCCAAACTCTTCATTGGACGGAAGCGAGCGGCCTGCGCCACCCTCCCCCTCCCGATCACCGGGTCTGCAGCATGACCACGACGACCGCGCCAGTCCTCCTGTCCGACGAGGCCACCCGGGCCGCGCTCGATCCCATCACGCTGGAGATCCTCTCCAACGCCCTGCGCTCGGTCGCCGACGAGATGTTCGCGGCACTGATGCGCAGCGCCTACTCGACGAACATCAAGGAGCGGCACGACCACTCCACCGCCTTCTGCGACCGCGCCGGACGGCTGATCGTGCAGGCCGAGCAGTCGCTGCCGATCCACATCGCCTCCATGACCGGGCTGATGCGCACGCTGCTGGCCAAGTACGACATCGCGGCGATCGAGAAGGGCGACGTCTTCGTCGCCAACGATCCCCATGTCGCCGGCGGCACCCACCTGCCCGACATCAACCTGGCCGCGCCGGTCTTCGTCGAGGGCCGGCTGCTCGGCTTCATCTGCAACATCGCCCACCACGCCGACGTCGGCGGCATGGCCCCCGGCTCCATGGCCGGCGGCATGACCGAGATCTACCAGGAGGGGCTGCGCATCCCGCTGGTGCGGCTGTTCCGGCGCGGCGAACTGCAGCAGGACCTCTTCGAGCTGCTGCTGCTCAACGTCCGCATCCCCGAGGAGCGGCGCGGCGACTACTACGCCCAGATCGCCGCCTGCCGCCTGGGCGTCCGGCGCATGGGCGAGATCGCCGCCACCTATCCCTGCGACCTGCTGGAGGCCGCCTTCGACGAGATCGTCACCCGCACCGGCGCGCGGCTGCGCGCGGCCATGACGGCGATCCCCGACGGCGTCTACCGCTTCGAGGACGTGATGGACGACGACGGCGCCGGGACGGTCGACATCCCGATCCGCCTGACCGTGACCGCCGAGGCCGGCCGCCTGACCTTCGACTTCCGCGAGACCGCGCCGCAGGTGCCGGGCAACATCAACCTGCCGGTCAACGCCACCCAGGCGGCGGTCTGCTACGCGCTCAAGGCGCTGCTCGACCCCGAGGTGCCGAACAACCAGGGCATCATCGATGTCTGCGAGATCCTGACCACCCCCGGCACCCTGCTGGACTGCCGCTTCCCGGCGCCGGTGGCGGCGCGGGCCAACACCTCGCAGCGCGTGATCGACGTCATCATCGGCGCCCTGGCCCAGGCGCTGCCGGAGCGCGCGGTGGGCGCCGCCAACGGCGCCAACACCACCGCCGTCTTCGCCGGCCGCGACCCGCGCAGCGGCGGCCACTACCTCTATTTCGAGACCCTGGGCGGCGGCTTCGGCGGCCGCGACGACCGCGACGGCAAGGACGGGGTGCAGGTGCACATCACCAACACCTCCAACCTGCCGATCGAGGCGATCGAGACCGAGTATCCGCTGCGGGTCGAGAGCTACGGCTTCGTCGAGGATTCCGGCGGCGCCGGCCGTTGGCGCGGCGGCCTCGGCCTGCGCCGGGTGATCCGGCCGGTCGACCACAGCTGCCTCTTCAACGGTGCCGGCGAGCGCTTCCGCCATCAGCCCTGGGGCGTCTTCGGCGGGCAGCCGGGCCGCTCGGGGCGCTTCGAGCATCTCGACGGCGAGGGCCGTGCACGGCTGCTCGACGTCAAGCCGGCCGGCGTCACCGTGGCGCCGGACGAGAGCATCGTCATCGAGACCCCGGGCAGCGGCGGTTACGGGCCGCCGGCGGAGCGCCCGCGGGAGGCGGTGGCCCAGGACCAGGCCAGCGGCAAGTTCAGCCAGGCCTGGCTGCGCCGCCACTACGGGCCGGTCGCCTTTTCGGGGGAGTAGCGCGAAGCCGCCGCGACCGGTATCAACGAGGCCAAGCACGGGGCCGAGAGTCCCGTCGGACGAACGAGGGAGCTTCAAACCACCATGAAAAAGCTAGTCACCACGATGGTCACCGCCGGCGCGATCGCGCTCGGCGCCCAGACCGCGCTCGCCCAGAGCCTCACCTGGGACCTCTCGAACGAGTACCAGGCCGGCTCGATCCACGGCCAGGCGGCCGAGGTCTTCGCCGAAAAGCTGGCTGAGCTGTCGGGCGGCGACATCGCCGTCACGCTGCACCACGGCTCTGCGCTGGGCTACAAGTCGGTCGACCACTTCGACGCGGTCGGCGACGGCGCGCTCGAGCTGGCCAGCAGCTACGTCGGCCCCTGGGGCGGCATCGACGCGCTCTTCCTGCTCTCCTCCCTGCCCTTCCTGACGCCCACGCCGGAGAACGTCTGGGACCTCTACGAGGCGGCCAGGCCGGAGTACGAGGCGGTGCTGGAGAACAACAACCAGGTGCTGCTCTTCGCCACGCCCTGGCCGCCGAGCGGCATCTGGGCGAACAAGCCGGTCGACTCCATGGAGGCGCTGTCGAACCTGCGCATCCGCACCTACGACGCCAACGGCACCATCACCTTCCGCGCCGCCAACGCGGCGCCGATCCAGCTGAGCTGGGCCGACGTGGTGCCGCAGCTGACCACCGGCGGCATCGACGCGGTGCTGACCTCGGCCGACGGCGGCGCCGCCGCCAGCATGTGGGAGCACCAGTCCCACTTCACCGAGGTCACCTACGCCAGCCCGCTGCAGTTCCTGCACATGAACCGCGACGTCTACGACTCGCTCACCGACGAGCAGCGCGAGTGGGTGCACGAGGCGGCGGCAGCCGGCGAACTGCACGGCTGGCGCGCCCTGCCGGAGCGCGTGGCGCAGAACTACGCGCAGATGCGCGAGCACGGCATGACCATCGTCGAAGAGGTCGACATGGGCTACCTGGAGACCCTGGGCGAGGCCGGCGCCGAGGCGATCGAGGACTGGAAGTCCCGCGTCGGCGCCCGCGGCGAGGCGATCCTCGAGGCCTACGAGGCCGCCCGCAACGGCGGCTGAGGTCGCGGAACGGGCGGCGCCTCCGGGCGCCGCCCTTTTCCGTCACGGTCCCGGGAAAAAGCACATGGGCTTCCTGCAAGCGGCCATCTTCGGCCTGTCGCGGCTGGCCGGCGGCATCGCCGGGCTGCTGCTCGTGGGCATGGTGCTGCACATCCTCACCGAGATCGTGCTGCGCGCCTTCTTCCACACCTCCACCTTCGTGCTCGACGAGTTCGTGGGTTACGGCGTGGCCGCCATCACCTTCCTGTCGCTCGGCTACACCCTGGAGCACGGGGCGCTGATCCGCGTGAACATCCTGCTGTCTCGCGTCCAGGGCTGGGGACGGCGCCTGCTCGAGGTGGTCGCCGCCTCCCTGACGCTGGGGCTGCTGACCTTCTTCGGCTGGTTCTTCTGGCTGCGCGTCTCGCGACACTGGGTGCGCGACAGCGTCAGCAGCTCGATCGCCCAGGTGCCGATGTGGATCCCGGAGGGGCTGGTGCTGCTGGGCCTCGGACTCTTCTGGCTGCAGATGCTGGCCTACCTGCTGCGCATGCTGCTGGCGCCGGCCGATCAGGCGCGCCCCATGGCCGAGCAGCAGAGCGCCCGCGGCGCGATCGACTAGGGAAGCCCGACCATGGAAGCACTCGTCGCCGGGCTGGTCATTCTGGTCCTCATCCTCTTCTTCCTGGGACTGGGGGTCTGGGTCTTCGCCGGGCTGTTCCTGGTCAGCGTCAGCGGCCTCTTCCTGCTGCTCGACATGCCGGCCCAGCGCATCGGCGTGATCGGCACCAACATCATCTTCCGCTACGCCAGCGCCTGGGAACTGGCCGCCATCCCGATGTTCATCTGGATGGGCGAGATCATCTTCCGCACCGACATCTCCAACCGGCTGTTCCGCGGGCTCTCGCCGCTGGTCGACTTCATCCCGGGCCGGCTGCTGCACACCAACATCCTGGGTTGCACGCTCTTCGCCGCCGTCAGCGGCTCCAGCGCCGCGACCACGGCGACGGTGGGCAAGATCACCACCACCGAGCTGAAGCGGCGCAACTACGACCGCGACCTCGCGATCGGCTCGCTCGCCGGGGCCGGCAGCCTCGGGCTGCTGATCCCGCCCTCGATCGTCATGATCATCTACGGCATCCTCGCCGAGGTCTCGATCTCCCGGCTCTTCGCCGCCGGCATCCTGCCCGGCCTGCTGGTCGCCGCGATCTACTCCACCTACATCATGCTGCGGGCCATGGCGCAGCCGGAGAAGGCGCCGCGCGAGGCGACGCAGCTGACCCTGCTGCAGCGCCTGACCGGCGCCCTCAACCTGCTGCCCGTGCTCTTCCTCATGCTGATCGTGCTGGGCTCGATCTACTCGGGCCTCGCCACGCCCTCCGAGGCGGCGGCCGTCGGCGTCGCCGCGGCGGTGATCGTCGCCCTCGGCCTGCGGCAGCTCACCTGGCAGATCTTCCGCGACTCCCTGATGGGGGCGATCCGCACGTCGTGCATGGTCTGCATCATCCTGATCTCGGCCGCCTTCCTCTCGACGGCCATGGGCTACCTGCACGTGCCGGCGAACATCGCGCGGACCATCGGCGAGATGAACCTCTCGCCGATCGCGCTGATCCTCGCGCTCTCGCTCTTCTACATCCTGCTCGGGCTCTTCCTCGACGGCATCTCGATCATCGTCATGAGCCTGCCGATCACCCTGCCGCTGGCGATGCTGGCCGGCTTCGATCCGGTCTGGTTCGGCATCTACCTGGTGCTGATGGTGGAACTCGGGCAGGTGACGCCGCCGGTCGGCTTCAACCTCTTCGTCATCCAGGGCCTGACCGGGGAATCGATCGGCCGGGTCGCCTGGGCCGCCCTGCCCTTCTTCCTGCTGATGTGCCTGGCGGTGGTGATCGTCACCGCCTTCCCCGGCATCGCCCTCTGGCTGCCGGGAGTGCTCTTCGGATGAGCGATCCGCTGCTCGACCTGTCCCTCGCCGCCGCCCTGCCGGGCCAGCCGCAGGCGCTCTACCGCGCCGCCGACGAAGCGCTGCAGGCGCGCTTCGGCCACCGGCTGCTGACCCTGCTGGCCTTCCATCCCGACAGCGGCGAGGTGGAGCGGCTCTACAGCAGCCGCCCCGAGTCCTACCCCCTGGCCGGCCGCAAGCTGATGGGGCCGACGCCCTGGGGCGAGCGGGTCCTGCACCGCGGTGAGCCCTACCTGGGCCGCACCGCCGAGGACCTGCGCTGGGCCTTCCCCGACCACGCCCTGATCGCCAGCCTGGGCCTGGGCTGCATCCTCAACCGGCCGATCGCCTGGGACGGCCGGGTGCTGGGCGTGCTCAGCCTGCTGCAGGAGGGGGAGAACCGCTACGACGAGGCCGACCTCGCCGCCGCCGCGCCCTACGCCGCCCTGCTGCTGCCGGGCCTGCTGACCACCGCCACGAGGAAAACGCCATGACCGCCACCGTCTTCGCCAATGCCGCCGTTCTGGACACCGAGGCCGGCGCGATCCTGGCCGACCGCCACGTGCTGGTGCGCGAGGGGCTGATCGCCGAGGTCTCCGAGAGCCCGATCCAGGCGGCCGAGGCGCGGCAGGTGGACCTGCGCGGCAAGGTGCTGATGCCCGGCCTGGCGGACGGCCACGTCCACGTCACCGCCATCACCCCGAACTTCCCGCTGCTGAAGCGGCTCTCGCCCTTCTACGTCGCCGCCAAGTCCTCGGACGTGCTGCACGGCATGCTGATGCGCGGCTTCACCACGGTGCGCGACGCCGGCGGCGCCGACTACGGCCTAGCGCGCGCGGTGGAGGAGGACGCCATCCTCGGCCCGCGAGTGCTCTACTGCGGCCACGCCCTCTCCCAGACCGGCGGACACGGCGACATGCGCGCGCCGGGCGAGAACGACCTGGACGAATGCTTCTGCTGCGCCGGCCTGGGCAAGGTCTGCGACGGCGTTCCCGAGGCGCGCCGCGCCGCCCGCGACGAGATCCGCAAGGGCGCGACCCACATCAAGATCATGGCCTCGGGCGGCGTCTCCTCGCCGACCGACCGCATCGACAGCACGCAGTTCTCCCTGGAGGAGGTCGACGCCATCGTCGAGGAGGCGACGGCCGCCAACCTCCACGTCATGGCCCACGCCTATACGGCGCGCGCCATCAACCGCCTGCTGAGCCGCGGCGTGCGCACCATCGAGCACGGCAACCTGCTGGACGAGGAGTCCTGCCGGCTATTCCTGGAGTACGGCGCCTTCCTGACGCCGACGCTCTCCACCTACAACGCCATCGCCAAGGAAGGCGTCGAGGCCGGCATGGACGCCGACATGCAGCGCAAGGTCTACGACGTGCTCGACGCCGGCGCCCGCGCCCTGGAGATGGCCCATCGCGCCGGGGTACGGATGGTCTTCGGCACCGACCTGCTGGGGCAGATGCACCGCTACCAGCTCGGCGAGTTCGAGCTGCGCGCCGAGGTGGTGCCGGCGGCCGAGCTGATCCGCTCCGCCACCTGCACCGCCGCCGAGGCCTTCCTGCGCGCCGGCGAGTTCGGCGTGGTCAAGCCCGGCGCCCGCGCCGACCTGCTGGTGCTCGACGGCAACCCGCTGGACGACATCAAGGTGCTGACCGACCCCGACCGCCGCCTGCTGGCGGTCATGAAGGGCGGGCGCTTCTACAAGGACCAGCTCTGAGCCACGACCCCCGGCCGGCGCGCTGGGGGCTGGACCTGCGACGCCTCCCGCTGCCATGCTCGGCGGCAACGAGCAGAGCGCGGGAGGTGGCGGATGGCCGAGTTCGAGGCCCTGGTCCTGCACGAGACGGCGGACAAGCCCGAGGTCCGCTTCGAGTGGCTGTCGGACGAGGCGCTGCCGCCGGGCGACGTCACCGTGCGGGTGACCCACTCCACCCTGAACTACAAGGACGGCATGATCCTGAACGGCCTGGGGCGGCTGGTGCGCAGCTATCCCCACGTGCCGGGGGTCGACTTCGCCGGCATCGTCGAGGCCTCGGACCACGCCGACTTCGCGCCGGGCGACGCCGTCGTCCTGACCGGCTGGCGCGTCGGCGAGAACCGCTGGGGCGGCTATGCCGAGCGGGCGCGGGTGCCGGGCGACTGGCTGGTGCCGGTGCCGCCAGGGCTGGACCCGGCCCGGGCCATGGCCATCGGCACCGCCGGCCTCACCGCCATGCTGGCGGTCATGACCCTGGAACGCCACGGGCTGACCAACGAGGCCGAAGGGCCGGTGCTGGTGACCGGCGCCGCCGGGGGGCTCGGCGGCATCGCCGTGATGCTGCTGGCCCGGCTCGGCTATAGCGTCGCCGCGCTCACCGGCCGGCCGGAGACCGAGGACTACCTGCGGCGTCTGGGCGCCGCCGAGATCGTGCCGCGCGCCGAGCTGGCCGAGCCGACGAAACGGCCGCTGGAGACGGAACGCTGGGCGGGCGCGGTCGACGCGGTCGGCGGACCGGTGCTGGCGCGGCTGCTGGGCCAGCTGCGCTACCGCGCCAGCGTGGCGGCCTGCGGCAACGCCGGCGGCGTCGAGCTGCCGGCCAACGTCCTGCCCTTCCTGCTGCGCGGCGTGAACCTGCTCGGCATCGACTCCGTGCTCTGCCCCCTGGCCGAGCGGCGCGAGGCCTGGCGGCGGCTGGCGCTGAGCCTGCCGCTCGACAGCCTCGACGCCATGACCACGAAGGTGGGGCTGCGCGAGCTGCCGGCCTTGGCCGACAGCATCCTGGCCGGCGGCGTGCAAGGCCGCGTCGTGGTGGAGATCGCCCCAGGAGTCGGCGGGGGAGCCGGCGCATGAGCGGGCCGCTGCTGGCCGGCGAGACGGCCCTGGTCACCGGCGCCGCCTCGGGCATCGGCCGCGCCATCGCCGGCGAGATCGCCCGCGAGGGCGCGCGCGTGGTGCTGGCCGACATCGCCGCCGACGCCGGGGAGGCCGCGGCCGCCGCGCTGCGCGAGGAGGGCCTGGACGCGACCTTCCTCGCCGCCGACCTGGAGCCGCCCGAGGGCGCCGAGCGGCTGTTCCGCGCCGCCGAGGCGCGGCTGGGCGGCCTCTCGCTGCTGGTGCACTCGGCCAGCCCGAAGCGGCAGGAGAGCCAGAACGCCCTGGCGGTCACCGAGTCGGAGTGGCGCGCCATGCTGGGCATCAACCTCGAGGCCGGCTTCCGCCTCGGCCGCCTGGCCGGCCAGGCCATGATCGAGCGCGGGGTCGCGGGCCGGATCCTCTACGTCACCTCGCTGCATGCGCACACGCCGCGCAACCTGCCGCACTACAGCGCCGCCAAGGCCGGCACCACCATGGTGATGAAGGAGCTGGCGCGCCTCTTCGGCCGCCACGGCATCCGCGTCAACGCCATCGCGCCCGGCGCCATCGCCGGCGGCGGCTTCCAGGCCAAGCCGGAGCTGGCGCGCCGCATCGCGCTGGGCCGCGTCGGCCGTCCCGAGGACCTGGCGCCCATGGCCGTCGCCCTGCTGTCGCAGCGCTTCGGCGGCTACGTCACCGGCACCACCCTGGTGGTCGACGGCGGCCTGGCGCTGACCAACTGGATCGAGCCGCCGGAGTGAGGAGCGGGCGCCTTCCCGCCCCTTCCTTCCTCCTTGCCCGTCATCCTGAGCGCAGCGAAGGATCTCGGGCCGGTTCGGCGTAGATCCCGACGTCCAGGCGGGTAGGCCGCTTCGACTCGTCTCACGCGGAGCCGCGGAGGCGCGGAGGCTGTGCGTCACCGCACCTCCGCGCCTCCGTGGCTCCGCGTGAGACAAAGCGGCGGTGGCAGTGGAACTCCTGCGGATCGAGATCCTTCGCTGCGCTCAGGATGCGCTCAGGATGACGGGGGTGGAGGAAGAGCCGCGGGCGCCTACCGCCCCGTCAGCACGAACTCGCGGCGGCCGTTGCGGGCCCAGTCGCCGGTGTCGACGGTCTCTTCCAGGCCGAAGAGCGGCCGGCCCTCGGCGGCGATCTCCAACTCCAGCCGGGCCGTGGCCGGGGCGCCCGCCGGCAGGGTCAGCGTGAAGGCGATGGGGATCTGCCCGGCCTCGGGCAGCAGCTGCTCCGCCAGGGTGGCGCCGCCCTCGCGCGCCAGCAGGCGGGCGGCGAAGCGCGCATCCGGCGGCAGCAGCATGCGCTCGCGGTAGATCGCCGAGCCCTGCAGTTCCATGGCCTCTCCCCCCGCGGCCGTGACGCTGCAGGCGCAGCCCGCCAGCAGCCCGGCGGCCAGCAGCAGCGCCCCCGCTCTCGTCACGCCTACCCCTTTTGCCGGCATCTCACGCTCCTCAGAAGCTCATCCGCAGCTTGACCAGGCCGATGCCCTCGCCGGCGGTGTCGCGGCGGTGGCCCGGCTGGCGACGATACAGCAAGGCGCCGGCCAGGTCCGTGCTCTCGTCGAGGCGGAAGCCGTAGGCCGCCTCCAGCGAGACCTCGCGACCGCTCGGCGCCAGGCCCACCCGGACGCGCTCGTGGCGCAGGTCGAGCCCACTGGTGCGGCCGACCGGCAGGTCCAGGCTGGCGGAGCCGCCGCGCACCCGCAGCGGCTGGGTCACGGTCAACGCGAAGCGGTCGCGGGCGTCGAAGAGCGCCCGGCCCTGCAGCCCGAGGCTGTAGGTCTCCGTGGCGATGGTGGAGACGCTGCGGAAGAGGGAGTCGGAGGCCGCGCGCGGCTGCGTCCAGCCCCAGTCGGCGCTGCCGACCAGGCTGACGCCGCGCAGGCCGAAGGCGTCGAGCGCCAGTCGGCCGGAGACGCCGGTAAAGTAGGTCCGCGTCCCCTTCTCGGTGGCGAAGGCGCCGCCGGTCTTGGCGCCCAGCAGGGTGCCGCTCTCGGTCAGCAGGCCGCCGCCGAGCCCGATGGCGCCGAGCCGCCCGCCCTCGCCGAAGGGCAGGCGCAGCTCCGCCGCCGCGCCCCAGACCCGGTCCTCTTCGCGCTCCTCCTCGTGGCGCGCCATGCTGTCGCGATGGCGCCCCTCGAAGAAGCCGAGGCGCAGGCCGGCGGCCGAACCGGCCCCCAGTTCGAGCGTGCCGCCCTGGCCCTGGGCGGCCATGGCGAGGAAGGGATTGGCGAAGGCGTCGCGGCCGAGCAGCAGTTCCTCGTCGATCGCGTCGCCGGCCCACAGGCCGAAGCTGCGCGCGGCGCTGCGGCTGCTCCAGGCGGTCAGGCCGAAGCCCTCGGCCAGAGGCAGGGCCAGATGCAGCTCCGGATCGACGGTGCGACGCTCGCCGCGCAACGGCGAGAAGTGGGCGCTCGCCCGCGGCCGCAGCGCGATCTCCAGCCGGCCGCCGCCCAGCGGGATCGTCTTCAGGTCCGAAGGGCGGGCGAAGGCGGACAGCAGCGCGCCGGCCTGCGAGGACGCCGGCGCCGTCTCGACCAGGCCGTCCAGCGGCATGTCGAAGCCGCCGCCCAGGCGGTCGAAGGCCATGACGCTGGCCCCGGCCAGACCGCGCGCCAGGCCGTCGCCGAAGGCCGGGCCGAGGCGGATGCGGCTGCCCTCCAGGCCGTGGTGGGAGGCGCTCTCCAGGTTGCCGCCCACCGCCAGGCGCGGCGGCCCGCCGATCGGCTGCATCGCCGCGCCCAGGTCCATGAAGCCGTGGCCGTAGATGCTGGAGTGGGCGTGGGTGACGCCGTTGCCGAAGGCGGCCTCGCCGACCTCGCCCGGCCCCTCCTCCAGCACCACGCGGCGGCCGGCGATGCGTCCCACCACGCTGCCGTCGGCGCGCAGCCGCAGGTCGCTCCAGCCGCCGAAGTTCTCGGCGGTCGCCAGCAGCCGCGCCGTCAGCTGCCGCGGCGTGTGGTCGGGAAAGGCCTCGGCCAGCAGGGCGACCGCGGCCGAAACCTGGGGCGTGGCCATGGAGGTGCCGGTCAGGCTCATGTAGCCGCTGCCCGGCACCGCCCCCAGCACCTGGGTGCCGTCGTGCGACAGGCAGTAGGCCGCGGCCTGGGCGCAGGGTGCCGACATCCGCCGCGCCCGCAGCGCGCTGCCGTCGGGATCGCCGGGATCGCGCAGGGTGAAGTCGACGTTGGCGACGGCGATCCAGGCGCCCTCCAGCTCCGGGAAGATGCTGGGCAGCGCCGCGTTGAAGTCGGCGAAGTCCAGCGGCGCGTGGTTGGACAGCGCCCAGACGACGACGCCGGTCTGCTGGAAGTCCTGCAGCGCGCGCCGGTAGCGCCGCCAGTCCGCCTCGCCCCAGCCGGCCACGGGGGTGGTGGCGCCGCTCCCCGGCACCAGGTTCAGCGCCTGGTTGAAGACCGTCAGTGTACGCAGGCGGTTGCCGCGCAGCGACTCGCGGTCGATGCCGTTGTCGGTCAGATAGGCCTGGAGGTCGGCGCGCACGTCGGCCGCCAGGCCGTCGATCGCCGCGGGATCGGCGACGACGCGGGCGACGTCGGCGCTCCGCACCCGCTCCTGGCCCTGCCCCTCGATACCCCAGGAGTTGTTCTGCGCCACCGCTCCGGCCTGCCGCGCCGCCTCGGTGGCATTGGCCCACTGCGTCGGCGTGAAGCCGAGAGCCCCTTCTCGGTCGACGTTCGAGGCGAGGTGCAGCTGCGCCCCGAAGGCCAGGCCGAACATGCCGGCGCCGTTGCGCGCGCCGGCGGCGAGGCTGGCCACGTGGGTGCCGTGCAGGCGCTCGGGCATGCCGGCGCGCTGATAGACTCCGGCGATCTGCCCGGCCAGCTCCGGGTGGTCGAGCTGGAAGCCGTCGTCGAGGATCGCGATGACCTGGCCCCGGCCGGTGGCGCCGTGGCCGTAGGCCGTGGGGGCGTCGACCAGCAGGTAGGGATTGAAGCCCCAGGCGCCGTCGGTCCGGAAGGAGCTGAGCGCCATCAGCTCGTCATGGTGGACGCCGCCGGGCAGGTAGCGGGCGGCGACCCGCCGGTCGTAGGGCCGGGCCGCGGCCTGTCGGTTCCAGCGCAGCGACCCCTCGTCGCCGCCGCTCGAGCTGCTCGCCACCGCCGCCAGCGCGCCGCCGAGACCGAGACCGATACCGGCCGGCAGCAGGATGTTGCCGAGGGCACCCTGCCCCGCCGCGGCCCCGCCGGAGGCGGCAGCCCCCTCGGCGCCCGCTCCTTCGGGCCCGGGCGCCTCCACCCTCGGCTCCCCTGTGCCCGGCTCCCCTGCAGCCGGCTCCTGCGCCCAGGCCGGATCGGCCTGGGCCAGGACGAGCGGCAGCACCGCGGCGATGACGGCGCTGCGGCGCCACGACCCCTTCCCCGCGAAGCTCACGGTCTCCCCCCTTCGTGCCGACACCCGCCGATTCTAGCAGAGACGAGTCGGGCCGCTAACCCTCCCCGGCCGTCAATGCGCGCAGCTCGTAGAGCAGTTCCAGGGCCTCGCGCGGGCTCAGCTCGTCGGGATTGACTGCGGCCAGGCGCTGGGCCAGGGGGCTCGGCCCCGCCGCCGGCGCGGCGACGGGCGGCGGCACGGCAGCGCTGAAGAGCGGCAGGTCGTCGGCCAGGCGCGAGAGGGCGCCGGCCTGCTCGCCCTGCTCCAGCTTCGCCAGCACCGCCTCGGCCCGGGCGAGAGCGGCCGGCGGCAGGCCGGCCAGCTTGGCGACATGGATGCCGTAAGAGCGGTCGGCCGCACCCGGGCCGACCTCGTGCAGGAAGACCACCTCGCCCTGCCACTCCTTCACCCGCATGGCGTGGTTGCTCAGCGCCGGCAGGGTCGCGGCCAGCCGCGTCAGCTCGTGGTAGTGGGTGGCGAAGAGGGCGCGGCAGCGGTTCACCTCGTGCAGGTGCTCGACGCAGGCCCAGGCGATCGAGAGGCCGTCGAAGGTCGCCGTGCCGCGGCCGATCTCGTCCAGGATCACCAGGGCGCGCGGGCCGGCCTGGTTCAGGATCGCCGCGGTCTCCACCATCTCCACCATGAAGGTGGAGCGCCCGCGCGCCAGGTCGTCGGCGGCGCCGACCCGGCTGAAGAGGCGGTCGACCGTGCCGATCACGGCGCGGCGTGCCGGCACGAAGGAGCCGATCTGCGCCAGCAGCGCGATCAGCGCGTTCTGCCGCAGGAAGGTGGACTTGCCGGCCATGTTGGGGCCCGTCACCAGCCACAGCCGCCGCTCGCCCGAGAGGTCGCAGTCGTTGGCGACGAAGGGGCCGCCCTGCTCCGCCCGCAGCGCCGCCTCGACCACGGGGTGGCGCCCGCCCTCGACCTCGAAGCGGGCCGAGTCCTCCACCTCGGGCCGGCACCAGTCCTCGGCCGCGGCCAGGGTGGCGAGGCCGGCGGCCACGTCGATCTCGGCCAGGGCCCGGGCGACGGCGGCCACGGCCTCGGCCCGCTCCAGCACCCGCGCCGTCAGCGCCTCGAAGATCTCCAGCTCCAGCGCCAGCGCCTTGTCGGCGGCGGAGAGGATCTTCTGCTCCAGCTCCGAGAGCTCCACCGTGCCGTAGCGCACGGCGCTGGCCAGCGTCTGGCGGTGCACGAAGGGCGAGGCCGGGCCGCTCGGCATCTTGCCGGCGTTGGTGGCCGAGACCTCGACGAAGTAGCCCAGCACGTTGTTGTGCTTCACCTTCAGCGAGGCGATGCCGCTCGCCTCCACGTACTTGGCCTGCAGCCCGGCGATCAGCCGCCGGCTCTCGTCGCGCAGCCCCTTCAGCTCGTCCAGGGCCGGGGCGTAGCCGGGCGCGACGAAGCCGCCGTCGCGCGCCGAGACTGGCGCGTCCGGCGCCAGGGCGCGGGCCAGCTCGTCGATCAGCCCCTGCTGCCCGCCCAGGGCGCGGGCGGCCGTCGCCAGGGCCGCCGGCCGCGGCGCCAGCGCGCCGTCGTGCAGCAGCCCCTGCAGCCGCTCGGCCGTGCCCAGGCCCTCGCGCACGGCCGCCAGGTCGCGCGGCCCGCCGCGCCCCAGCGAGAGGCGCGACAGCGCCCGCTCCACGTCGGGGCAGGTTCGCAGGCCCGCCCGCAGCGAATCGCGCAGGCCGCTCTCGGCCACCAGGAAGGTGACGGCGTCGAGCCGCGCGTCGAGCGCCAGGGGGTCGGTCAGCGGCGCCGAGAGCCGCGCCGCCAGCAGCCGGGCGCCGGCGCCGGTCACGCTGCGGTCGATGCAGGCCAGCAGGCTGCCGCGCCGGCCGCCGTCCAGCGCCCGGGTCAGCTCCAGGTTGCGCCGCGTCGCCGAGTCGATCTCCATGACGCCGCCGCCCTCGGCGGCGCGGCGCGGCGGCGAGAGGCGCGGCAGGCGGCCCTTCTGGGTCAGCTCCAGATAGTCGACCAGGGCCCCGGCGGCGGCCATCTCGGCCCGGCCGAAGTCGCCGAAGCCGGCCAGGGTGCCCACCTCGAAGAGCGTCTCCAGCCGCGCCCTGGCGTTCTCGCTGTCGAAGCGCGCGCCCGGCAGCGGTGCCAGCCGCGCCTTCCAGTCGGCCAGGGCGGCGGCCGTCTCGGGGCGCGCCAGCAGGCGGTCGGGCAGCAGCAGCTCGCTCGGCTCGATCCGCCCCAGCGCCGCCGCCAGCCCGGCCGGGGCCACCGGCTCCGCCAGG
>SR_TP_S13solDRAFT_1000308_pt1 | contig 21943 bp, 23 predicted proteins | sample SodReaTP_S13sol_FD_11159 | JGI IMG/M metagenome (IMG submission 11159)
GCGGGCGGCAGCCTCAGTGTGCCGCCGCCCGCCGCTCCCCCGCAAGCCCGGCGGGGACCGGCCTCACTCGCAGGAGAAGGTGACCTCGTAGCGGTCGCCCTGGCTGTCGCGCGACAGCAGCACGGCGTTGCGGCCGTACTCTTCCTCGCAGTAGTCGTCCGCGCGCTCGGCGACCTCTTCGTAGTCGCCGTCGCGGCTATAGGAATAGGTGACGGTGGGCGCGGCCGACTGGGTCTGGTGCATCGCCGGACCGGAGCGGCCGCCGCAGGCGGCGAGCGTCGCGCCGGCGGCGACCAGGAGCAGCAGCGGAAGTCTGGGCATCTCTCTCTCCCGAACAGTGACGATCGGGGATAAGACCGCGGCGAGGGCCTGCCTGTTCCGCGCGGGGCCGGGACCTCTGCGGGGCTTTTCGGGGGCGCCCGGGAGCCGTCCCCGGCCTACTGGCGGTTCTCGGTGCCGAAGTAGTAGCCGATCACCAGCGTGACCACCGGCAGCAGGATCGAGGAGAGGATCGTCACCACCGGCTCGACAAGGCGCTCGTTGATCCGCATGTCGAAGAGGATCGCCAGCAACAGCACCAGCACGGCCAAGCCGATGGTGACGGCGAAGAGCCCGACCACCAGCAGGCCGATCATGGAGCGGTCGGCGGCGTGCCTGCGCCGCAGTTCCTCGTCGAGTTCGGAGAGCTCGGAGCGCCCCTCGTCGACGATGAGTTCGGCGCGGGCCAGGCGCGCATCCAGGCTGTCGAGGCTGCCGGCGGCCGGTCCGGCGGACGCCGCGCCGCTCATCGCCTCAGACTTCGGATCGACGACCTGGCCGCGCTCGCCAGGGCCTCGGCCTCTTCCACCAGCGCCAGCGCCCGGCTCTCGTGCTCGGCGCGCTCCTTCTCGTCGGCCGCCTGCGCCGCGAGTTCGCGGTGCTCGCGCGCCCGCTCGAGCAGCAGTTCGGCCGCCGAAAGCTTGCGATCGGCCGTGTCGGCCCTGGAGACGCCGGACTTGGTGAAGGGGAAGGAAGGTGGACGTGCCATGTCTCGGCTCCGCCGGCGCCGCACGGGATCGCCGGCACCGTCACCGCCGATGATACAGCAAGGCCGGCCTCTGCTCCAAGGTCGCCGACTCCGACCTCACCCGATGGAGACCGGGTGCTCCTTGGCCAAACGGTCGAAGGCCACGAGGGTCTGCAGCAGCGCCGGGAAGTCCTTCAGCGGCACCATGTTGGGGCCGTCGCTGGGGGCATTGTCGGGGTCCTGGTGGACCTCCATGAAGACCGCGGCGACGCCGACCGAGACGGCGGCGCGGGCCAGCACCGGCACGAACTCCCGCTGGCCGCCGGAGGTGGCGCCCTGCCCGCCCGGCTGCTGCACCGAATGGGTGGCGTCGAAGACGATGGGGCAGCCGGTCTGCGCCATGATCGGCAGGCCGCGCAAGTCGGTCACCAGGGTGTTGTAGCCGAAGGAGGCGCCGCGCTCGGTCAGCATCACCCGCTCGTTGCCCGACATGCGGATCTTCTCGGCCACGTTGCGCATGTCCCAGGGCGCGAGGAACTGGCCCTTCTTGACGTTGACCGCCGCCCCGGTTCGGGCCGCGGCGATCAGCAAGTCGGTCTGGCGGCAGAGGAAGGCCGGGATCTGCAGCACGTCCACGGCCTCGGCCACCGGCGCGCACTGCGCGGCGTCGTGCACGTCGGTCAGCACCGGGCAGCCGTAGGTCTCGCGCACCTCGGCGAAGATCGGCAGGGCCTCGTCCAGGCCGATGCCGCGGTTGGACTTCAGGCTGGTGCGGTTGGCCTTGTCGAAGGAGGACTTGTAGATCAGCCCGACGCCCAGGCCGGCGCAGATCTCGCTGAGCGCATGCCCCATCTCCAGCGCGTGCGCCCGGCTCTCCATGGCGCAGGGGCCGGCGATGATCGCCAGCGGCAGGTCGTTGCCGAGCGTGACGGAACCGATCTCGACGTGGACGGGACGAACCCGGGTGGCGGTGGTCATGCTGTCTCCTCGGCGGCGCTACATCAGGCGCGACTGCTCGACCGCGGCCCGCACGAAGGAGCTGAAGAGCGGGTGCGGCGCGAAGGGCTTGGACTTGAGCTCGGGGTGGAACTGCACGCCCACGAACCAGGGATGGGCCGGGATCTCGACGATCTCCGGCAGCTCGCCGTCGGGCGAGAGGCCGGAGAAGTGCAGGCCGACGCCCTCCAGCTGCTCCTTGAAGTTGACGTTGACCTCGTAGCGGTGACGGTGCCGCTCCTCGATCTCCAGGCTGCCGTAGATCTGCTGCACCTTGCTGCCGCGCTCCAGCAGCGCCGGATAGGCACCCAGACGCATGGTGCCGCCCAGATCGCCGTCGGCGGCACGGCGCTCGACCTGGTTGTCGCGGGTCCACTCGGTGAGCAGCCCGACAATGGCCGGATCGGCCATGCCGAACTCGCTCGATCCCGCCCGCTCCAACCCGGCCAGGCTGCGCGCCGCCTCGATCACCGCCATCTGCATGCCCAGGCAGATGCCGAAATAGGGCACCTTGCGCTCGCGCGCGAAGCGGGCCGCGGCGATCTTGCCCTCGGTGCCGCGCTCGCCGAAGCCGCCGGGAACCAGGATGCCGTGCACGCCCTCGAGCTGCTGCAGGTGGCCGTCCTGCTCGAAGATCTCGGCGTCCAGCCAGTTGACGTTGACGCGTACGCCGTTGGCGATGCCGCCGTGGGTCAGCGCCTCGGCCAGCGACTTGTAGGCGTCGATCAGGCTGGTGTACTTGCCGACCACGCCGATCGTCACCTCGCCGTCGGGGTGGCGCACGGTCTCGGTGATGCGGTCCCAGGTCGAGAGGTCGGGCTCCGCGGTCTCCAGGCCGAAGTGGCGGCAGACCTCGGCGTCCATCCCCTCCTCGTGATAGGCGCGCGGCACGGCGTAGATCGTGTCGACGTCCAGCGCCTGGATCACCGCGTCCTCGCGGAGGTTGCAGAAGAGCGCCAGCTTGCGCCGTCCCTCCCGGTCGATCGGGTGCTCGGAGCGGCAGAGCAACATGTCGGGCTGGATGCCGACCGACTGCAGCTCCTTGACCGAGTGCTGCGTCGGCTTGGTCTTCAGCTCGCCGGCCGAGGCGACGAAGGGCAGCAGCGTCAGGTGCACGAACATGGAGCGCGCCCGGCCCAGCTCATTGCCCAGCTGCCGGATCGCCTCCAGGAAGGGCAGGCTCTCGATGTCGCCGACCGTGCCGCCGATCTCGCAGATGCAGAAGTCCTCGTCCGTCAGGTCGGAGCGGACGAACTCCTTGATGGCGTCGGTGACGTGCGGAATCACCTGCACGGTGGCGCCGAGATAGTCGCCGCGCCGCTCGCGGGCGATGATCTGGCTGTAGATCTGGCCGGTGGTGACGCTGTCGCTGCGGCGCGAGGCGACGCCGGTGAAGCGCTCGTAGTGGCCCAGGTCCAGATCGGTCTCGGCCCCGTCGTCGGTGACGAAGACCTCGCCGTGCTGGTAGGGGCTCATGGTGCCGGGATCGACGTTGAGATAGGGGTCCAGCTTGCGCAGCCGCACCTTGAAGCCGCGCGCCTGCAGCAGGGCACCCAGTGCCGCTGCCGCCAGTCCCTTGCCCAACGAGGAGACCACGCCGCCGGTGATGAAGATGAACCGCGTCATGGGCCTCCCTTATCCGCGCATTGCCCGCCCGCGGCAAGCCCCCGCTGCAACGTCCGCAGCGGTCACGCCGGAAGGGCTTGAAATCCCTAGAACCCGACCCTCGTCGCGCAGGGCCGGAGCAATCGATGCCGACGCCGCGGCGCGGCCGAGTCGCGCTCGTTCGCCTACTGCACCGGGACGCTGGGCGCCGCCGGCTCGTCGCCCGGCTGCGGCAGTTGCTGCTGCAGGGGCGTCGGCGCCGAGGGAATCAGTGGCGTATCGACGATGGAGCGCTGCTGCGTGCCGCCGCCGGCCATGATGGTAAGGAGAATCGAGGTGGCCATGAAGGCCGCCGCGAGGATCGCGGTCGTGCGGGTCAGGAAGTTGGCGGTGCCGCGCCCGGACATGAAGCCGCTCATACCGCCGCCGCCCGAGCCGCCGCCGCCGATGCCGAGGCCGCCGCCTTCGCTGCGCTGCATCAGCACGACGCCGATCAGCGTCAGCACGATCAGCAAATGGATGACAAGAACGACCTGCATCATGGCGGAACCGCCTTCTTTCGCTCTACGCCCGCAACAATCTCGCGCGCCCCGGAGCCTGCCCGAGGCGACGCAGGGGCATATATACGGTCAGGCCCCGCCTTGCCAGGGGCAAGAGCCGGCGATGGCCCAAAAATCCTCCAGCTTCAGGCTGGCGCCACCGACCAGGGCCCCGTCCACGTCGGCCAGCTCCAGCAGCTCGGCGGCATTGTCCGGCTTGACCGAGCCGCCGTAGAGGATGCGGGTCGAAGCCGCCCGCTCCGCACCGCAGAGCCGCGTCAGCAGCCCGCGGATGGCGGCGTGCACCTCGGCCACGTCGGCCGGGGTCGCGGTGCGGCCTGTGCCGATCGCCCAGACCGGCTCGTAGGCGATGACGAAGTCCGCCTCGGCCGCCGGCGGCAGGGAGCCCTCGACCTGCGCCTCCACCACCGCCAGTGCGCGGCCGGCGTCGCGCTCCGCCTCGGTTTCGCCGACGCAGATCAGCGGCGTCAGCCCGGCGGCCAGCGCGGCCTCGGCCTTGGCGCGCACCAGGGCGTCGTCCTCCCCGTGGTCGCGGCGGCGCTCCGAGTGGCCCAGGATCACGTGGCTGCAGCCGAGGTCGGCCAGCATCGGCGCGCTGATGTCGCCGGTGTGTGCGCCGGCCGCCGCGGTGTGGCAGTCCTGTCCGCCGAGGGCGATGCCGGCGCTGGCGAGCGGGCCGCGCAGCGCGGACAGCTGGGTGAAGGGCGGGCAGACCAGAAGGTCGCAGTCGGGCGCCTCCGGCTGGCCGGTCTCGGTCGCCTGCTGCAGGCGCGCGGCCAGGGTCTCGGCCAGCTTCAGCCCCTCTTCGGTCAGGCCGTTCATCTTCCAGTTGCCGGCGATCAGCTTGCGCCGCATAGGTCCCTCCATAGGCCTCTCCTCCGCCCCTTCGCTTCGAAGCCGCGGCTGTCCTAGCACGACACCGGAGGCGGGGCCAGACGACCCTCGCCTGCGCTGTTGCCCGGCGGGGGCGGCCTTCGTAGGATGCCGCCCCGCCCGGCCACGGCGGGTCGAACGGCGCAAACAGGTTGGCGGGACATCATGGGCAAGCTGCGCGGCATCGTCGCAAAGATCCTCCTCTACAGCCTCTTCGGCCTGCTGATTCTCAGCTTCGCCGTCTGGGGCATCGGCGACATGTTCCGGGGGCGCACCGCGGCCCCGGTGGTCGCGGAGGTGGGCGAGATGCAGGTGACGCAGGAGGAATACCGCCGCGCCTTCTCGTCCGAGTACCATCGCGCCCAGCAGCTGCTGGGCGGCAGCTTCGACATCCAGGACGCACAGTCCCTCGGCCTGCCGCAGCAGGTGCTGGGCGACCTGATCGGCCGACGGCTCTACGACGCCGAGACGGAGCGCCTGCGCCTGACCGTCACCGAGGAGCAGATTCGCGAGGAGATCTTCGCGATCCCCGCCTTCCAGAACGAGTTCGGGCAGTTCGACCGCTTCCGCTACGAGCAGGCGCTGCGGATGAACCAGCTGACCGAGGCCGGGCTGGTGCAGCGGATGAGCAGCGACATCGCGCGCGGTCAGATTCTCTCCGCGCTGGTCTCGGGCCTGCGCGCCCCGCAGACCCTGGCCGACGGGCTCTACCGCTATCGCGGCGAGACCCGGGTCGCCGACTACCTGGTGATCGATCGCAACCAGGTGGAGACGCCGCCGGAACCGAGCGAAAGCGAGCTGCGCGCGCTCTACGAGGAGCTGATCGACGACTTCGAGGCGCCGGAATACCGCGAGATCACCTGGCTCTACATCGACCCGGCGCAGCTCGCCGGCGACGCGGTGCTGGAGGAGTCGCTGCTGCGCGAGGCCTACGAAGACCGGCGGCGGGAGTTCGAGCAGCCGGAGCGGCGCGCGGTGCGGCAGATGCTCTTCGACGAGGAGGAGGAGGCTCTGGCCGCCTACGAGCGGGTCGCGGCGGGTGAGGACTTCGTCGCCGTCGCCGAGGCGCTGACCGGCGATGCGCCGAGCGACCTCGGCCTGGTGGCGCGCGACGAGATGCCCTCGGCCCTGGCCGGGGCGGTCTTCGCGGCCGAGGGAACCGGCACGACGGAGCCGGTGGAGAGCGCCTTCGGCTGGCACCTGATCGAGGTGACGACGATCGAGCCCGGCGGCACGACGCCCTTCGAGGAGGTGCGCGAACAGCTCGCTCTCGACCTGGCGGAGCGCGAGGCGGTGGAGAGCGCCATCGCCCTGGCCAACCGGCTCGACGACCTGATGGCCGGCGGCGCCTCCCTGGAGGAGGCCGCGAGCGACCTGAACCTGGAGCCGCGGCGGCTGGACGCGGTCTCCCGCCAGGGCCGGGACCGCGAGGAGCAGCAGATCGACGGCCTGCCCGATCCCGAACGCTTTCTGGACAGCAGCTTCCGGACGCAGCCCGGGGAGGAGAGCCTGCTGACCGAAACCGACACCGGCGGCTTCTTCATCGTGCGGGTCGACGGCGTCATCCCGCCCGCCCCGCGCCCCTTCGAGACCGTGCGCGACACCGTGGTGGAGCGCTGGGCGGCGCAGGAGCGCGACGCGCTGGCCTTCGATCGCGCCGATGCCCTGGCCGATCGGCTCCGGGCGGGCGAAAGCCTGGAGGCGCTGGCCGAGGCCGAGGGGCTGGAGCTGCGGCAGACCGCGCCCCTGGCACGCGGGGCCTCGCAGCCCTCCGCCGCCCTGACCGAGCAGCTCTTCTCCGTCCGCCCGGACGAGGTCGTGGTCGCCTCCGGCCCCCGCGGGCCGCACATCGCAGTCCTGCGGGAGGTGCGCCCGGCGGAGCCGGGATCCGAGCCCGAGCGCCTCGCCGAGCTGCGCGAAGGCGCGACGGGCGGCCTGCAGCAGGACATGGAGCAGCTCTTCCGCCAGGCGCTGGAGCGGCACTACGGAGTCAGCATCAACGAACGGCGCGTCGACGACGTGCTGCTGGACTTCTGACCCGTGCGGCTCCAACCCGACTTCGACAGCTTCCGGGCGGCCTACGAGGCCGGCCGGGCACAGGTGGTCTGGACCACCCTGGTGGCCGATCTGGAAACCCCGGTATCGGCCTTCCTGAAACTGGCCGACGGCCAGCCCTTCTCCTTCCTCTTCGAGTCGGTCGAGGGCGGCACGACCATCGCCCGCTACTCCTTCATCACCCTGAAGCCGGATCTGGTCTGGCGCTGCCGTGCCGGCCGCAGCGAGCTGAACCGGCGCGCGCGCGTCGAGCCCGAGGCCTTCGAGGTGCAGGAGGGCGACCCGCTGCAGAACCTGCGCCAACTCGCCGGCGAGTGTCGGGTGGAGATGCCCGCGGGCCTGCCGCCCATGGCGGCCGGACTGATCGGCTATGCCGGCTACGACATGGTGCGGCTGATGGAGCGCCTGCCGGCGGAGAACCCCGACGTGCTGGGGGTGCCGGAGAGCGTCTTCGTGCGCCCGACCGTGACCGCCATCTTCGACCGCGTCGAGGATCTGGTGACCGTGGTCTCGCCGGTCTGGCCGAGCCCGGAGCGCTCCGCCCGCGCCGCCTACGACCTGGCCTGCGAACGGCTGGCGGAGGTCGCCGCCGACTTCGAGCGCTCCCTGCCCTACCGCCGCGAGCGCGCCGAGGACGTGGCGGAGCTCCCGGAGCCGGGCAGCAACCTCGAGCGCGAGCGCTTCCATGAGATGGTGCGCACGGCGAAGGACTACATCACCGCGGGCGACGTCTATCAGGTGGTGCTCTCGCAGCGCTTCTCCCTGCCCTTCGTGCTGCCGCCCTTCCTGCTCTACCGCGCGCTGCGGCGCCTCAACCCCTCGCCGTTCCTCTTCTTCCTGGATTTCGGCGACTTCGCAGTGGTCGGCTCCTCCCCCGAGGTGCTGGTGCGGTTGCGCGACGGCACCGTGACCATCCGGCCGCTGGCCGGCACCCGCAAGCGGGGCGTCACCCCGGACGAGGACCGCGCCCTGGCCGAGGAACTGCTGGCCGACCCCAAGGAGCGGGCCGAGCACCTGATGCTGCTGGATCTCGGCCGAAACGACGTCGGCCGGGTCGCCCAGGTCGGCAGCGTGCGCGTCACCGAGCAGTTCGTGGTCGAGCGCTACAGCCACGTCATGCACATCTCCTCGAACGTCGAGGGGCGCATCGACCCGCGCTACGACGCCATCGACGCCCTGGCGGCCGGCTTCCCCGCCGGCACGGTGTCCGGCGCGCCCAAGGTGCGGGCCATGGAGATCATCGAGGAGCTGGAGCCGGACCGGCGCGGCATCTACGCCGGCGCGGTCGGCTATCTCGGCGCCGACGGCGACATGGACACCTGCATCGCCCTGCGCACCGCCCTGGTGAAGGACGGCATGCTCTATGTCCAGGCCGGCGCCGGACTGGTTGCGGACAGCGACCCGGAGGCCGAATATCAGGAGTGCCGCAACAAGGCCCGCGCCCTGATCCGCGCGGCCGAGGAAGCGGTGCGCTTCGCACGGCACGGCTGACCTGGCCGGGCCCGGCGCCCTCCCGGGAAAGCCATGTCGGAAGAGCTGCAGCACCCACCCCTGACCCGCAATCGCGACGGCGGCACGCGCCGGGTCGGCATCGAGATCGAGTTCGCCGGCCTGGACGCCCTGCAGGCCGCCGGCTGCGTGCGTGCCCTCTTCGGCGGCCGCATCGTCGAGCACGACCCCTACGACTTTCTGGTCGAGGACAGCTGCTTCGGCGACTTCGGCTGCAAACTGGACAGCCAGCACGCCCACGCCACCGAGGAGGACAGCCGCAGCCTCAAGGACCTGCTGTTCGGACTGGTCGACGACCGCCAGGCGCAGGATCTGGTGCGCAAGGCGGGGACGCTGATCGGCGACGTCAGCCGCTACTGGCTGCCGGTGGAGGTGGTGGGGCCGCCGGTGCCCTATACCGAGGTGCCGGCCTTCGACCGCCTCGCCCTGGCCCTGGCCGATGCCGGTGCCCAGGGCACCCAGGAATCGCTGATCTACGGCTTCGGCCTGCAGCTCAACCCCGAGGTGGCCTCCTTCGACGCCGACTATCTGCGCCGGCACATCCAGGCCTACTGCCTCAGTTCCGAGTGGCTGCGGGCGACGATCGACGTCGACATGACGCGCCGTCTGCTGCCTTTTGTGGACCGCTTCCCGGCGGCCTATCTGCGCCTGGTGTTCAGTCCCGGCTATGCCCCCGACCTCGGTGGGCTGATCGACGATTTCCTCGCTCACAATCCCACACGCAACCGCGAGCTGGACCTACTACCGCTGTTCCGCCTGCTCGACGAGGAGCGGGTGCGCCGGGCGACGGAGGTGGACTTGACCCTGGTGAAGGCGCGCCCGACCTTTCACTATCGATTGCCCAACGCCTCGCTCGGCGTGCGAGGCTGGTCGATCCTGCGGGAGTGGAACCGCTGGGTGGCGGTGGAGCGCCTGGCGGCCGACGAGGAGCGTCTGGAAACCGTGATCAAGGCCTGGCTGCAGAACGACGCGAAGCTGCTGTCGGACGACTGGGCGGTCGTCTCGGCCCGCTGGCTGGAGAGCGGCGGCTCTTGAGGGCCCCACTGATCGCCGTCACCAGTTCGCGCCGTCGCGCCCTCTTCACCGCGGCGATGAACCGCCTGGCATTGCTGCGGGCCGGCGCGCGCAGCGTGCGTCTCTATCCCGGCAAGCGCCTGGACCTCTCGCAGGTCGACGGCCTGCTGATCGGGGGCGGCGACGACATCGACGTCCGCCTCTACGACGACGAAGTGATCCTGGAGACGCGACTGGACCCGGAGCGCGACGCGCTGGAGCTGGAAGCGCTGGCGGTGGCGGAGCAGCGCGGCCTGCCGGTGCTCGGCATCTGCCGCGGCGCGCAGATCCTCAACGTCTACTACGGCGGCTCCCTGGTGCCGGACATCCACGCCCTCTTCGACGACCTGCCGCGCATGCGTACCGGGCTGCCGCGCAAGTGGATCAGCGTGCGCGTCGACAGCCGCCTGCACGGCATGCTCGGCCGGGAGCGGCTGCGGGTGAACTCGCTGCACCACCAGGCCGTCGACCGTCTGGGCCGGGACCTGCGGGCGATCGCACGGGACGACTCCGGGATCATCCAGGCGATCGAGAACGACAACCACCCCTTCCTGGTCGGCGTGCAGTGGCACCCGGAGCTGATGCCCTTCCACCGCGGCCAGCAGGCCCTCTTCCACCGCCTGGTCGCCGTCGCCCGGGGCACGCCGCCGTGAGCGGCACCGGGCGGGCCTAGCGTCTACGCCTGCGCCAGGCCGCGGTACTGGCCGTCCTCGGCGCCGCGCTGGGTGGCTACTTCTTCTTCGGCCTCGACGAGTGGTTCTCCTTCGAGCAGTTGGAGAGGCACAGCAAGACCGCGCAGGAACTGGTGCGCGAGAAGCCGCTGCAGACCGCGGCGACCTTCGTCGCCGGGCTGACCCTGGTGACACTGCTCTGCATTCCCGCGGTCGCGATCCTGCAGATCCTTTCCGGCTTCCTTTTTGGGCCGCTGCTCGGCGTGCTGCTGTCGGTGCTGGCGCAGACTGCCGGGGGGGCGCTGGCCTTCCTGGTCGCCCGCTCCGCCTTCCGGGAGAGCTTCTCACGCCTGATCGGTCCCTACGTCGGCCGCCTGGAGGCCGGCTTCCAGGCCAACGCCTTCACCTACGTGGTCACCCTGCGGATGACGCCGGTGATGCCCTACTGGGTGGTGAACGTGGCGCCGAGCCTGCTCGGGGTGCGCTTCCGGCCTTTCCTGCTGGGAACGCTGATCGGGGCCGTGCCGCTGACCTTCGTCTACGCCAGCTTCGGTGCCGGCCTGGGCGAGGTGGTCGCCGCGGGCGGCAGGCCATCGCTGGCGGATCTGCTGGAGCCGAAGACCATCGCGCTGCTGGCCGCGGCTCTCTGCTTCGCCTTCGCGCCCTTCCTCGTCCGGCGGCTCTACGGCAGGAAGGTCAACCCGCCCCCGCCCCCGTCTCCGCCAGGGGACGACGAGGCCGCCTCTCGCGATCGATGATCACCGCGCTGACCGGCACCAGCTGGTAGCCGCGCGCCTCCAGGCCCGGCAGCCATTCCGCCAGGAGTTCCAGCGTCAGCGGATAGGGGTGGCCGATGGCGATCGCGGTGCCGCGGCGGCGGGCCACCGCCTCGGTCTCCGCTAGTTGCCGGCGGATGAAGGCCTCGCTGATCTCGTGGTCCAGGAAGACGTCGCGCGACGCGGTCGGCACGCCCAGCTCCCGTGCCAGCGCCTCCCCCACCGATCGCGTCGACGTCCGCGAATCCAGGAACAGCAGGCCCCTGGCCCGCAGCTCCGCCAGTACCGGCCGCATCGCCTCGCTGTCGGCGGTGAAGCGGCTGCCCATGTGGTTGTTGATACCGACGTAGCCCGACAGGCGACCCAGGCCCCAGGCGAGATCGTCCAGCACGGCGTTGCGGTCCTGCTCCACATGCAGCGCCCGGGGGCCGGCATCGACGGCCTCGCTGCCGGGCTCCATTGGCACGTGCAGCATCAGCTCGTGGCCGCGGGCACGGCCGGCCGCGCCGAGTGCCTCGAGCCCCTCGGCATAGGTCATGAAGGACAGCGTCAGCGGCCCCGGCAGCTCGAGGGTGCGCCGCGCCAGGGCGGCGTTCAGCCCCAGGTCGTCGATGACCACGGCGATCCGTGGCCGCCCCTCGGCCGGCGGCACCGGCACGGCGTAGCGGCGCCAGGCTGCGGCCTGCGGATCCTCCGGCGGCAGCTCCAGCCCCAGCGGGTCGGACGGCAGCGGCGCCGCCGGCATCGCGTCCAGCGGGGTCGGCGACCAGGACTCGTCGGCCCAGGGATCGTCGGGCGGCACCGCCAGCTCCAACACCGGCGGACCGCGCCGCTCGGGGAGCTCCAGGGCCGGCAGCGACAGCAGCAACCCGCCCGCCGCCAGCAGCAGCACGGCCAGGATCGGTCGGCGCAGCCCCCGGAGGCGCCGCCCGGCAGACTGTCCGGTGGAGCCGCCCGCAGAACGCCCCGGGGTGCGCTCCGAGGAGCGCTCCGGAGAGGAGCCGCCGGAGGACGGGGTCATCCGCTTCTCCCAAAGGGTCCAACTCGCCGATTCTAGCACCTCGCGGCGCGAGTCGGCGGCAGCGGCGCTTTTCTCCCGCCGCGCCGGGTTGCTATAAAGGCCGCCCGCTCGCGGCACCCGCGCCGCGGCCCTCGGACGGACGGCCGATGATCCTGCTGATCGACAACTACGACAGCTTCACCTGGAATCTCTACCACTACCTCGGCGAGCTGGGGGCGGAGGTGCAGGTGCACCGCAACGATACCCTCACCGTCGCCGAGGCCCTGTCGCTGCGCCCCGACGGCATCCTGCTGTCGCCAGGACCCTGCGACCCCGACAAGGCCGGCATCTGCCTGGAGCTGATCGCAGCCGCCGCTGGGAAGGTGCCGCTGCTCGGCGTCTGCCTGGGCCACCAGGCGATCGGCCAGGCCCTGGGCGGCCGCGTCGTGCGCGCGCCCGAGCCGCTGCACGGCAAGCTCAGCACCATCACCCATCACGGCGAGGGCATCTTCGCGACCCTGCCCACGCCGATGACGGTGACGCGCTACCACTCGCTGATCGTCGCCCGCGAGGACCTGCCGCCGGCGCTGGAGGTGACGGCAGAGACCGAGGACGGCATCGTCATGGGCCTGCGCCACCGCGAGCTGCCGATCCACGGCGTGCAATTCCATCCGGAATCCATCGCCTCGGAGCACGGCCACGCGCTCTTGCGCAACTTCCTGACCATCGCCGGCAGCGCCTGAGGAGAGCAGCCCGATGCCCGCCGACATGCCCGACCTCAAGGCACTGCTCGCCATCGTCGCCGGCGGTACGGCGCTGACCGAGCCGCAGGCGCGCCAGGCCTTCGACGTGATCATGGGCGGCGACGCCACCCCCGCGCAGATGGGCGGCTTCCTGATGGCGCTGCGCGTGCGCGGCGAGACGGTACCGGAAATCACCGGCGCGGCGCGGGCGATGCGCGCGCGCATGACCACGATCGAGGCCCCCCCGGGGGCGATCGACACCTGCGGCACCGGCGGCGATGCCAAGGGCAGCTTCAACATCTCCTCGGCCGCCACCTTCGTGATCGCCGCCTGCGGCGTGCCGGTGGCCAAGCACGGCAACCGGGCGCTCTCCTCGAAGAGCGGTGCGGCCGACGTGCTGACCGCGCTCGGCGTCAACATCGACGCGGACATGGCGCTGGTGCGCCGGGCGCTCTGGGAGGCCGGCACCACCTTCCTGATGGCGCCGCGCCATCACAGCGCCATGCGACACGTCGGCCCCACCCGCGTCGAGCTGGGCACCCGCACGATCTTCAACCTGCTGGGGCCGCTCTGCAATCCGGCCAAGGTCACGCGCCAGCTGATGGGCGTCTTCGACCGCGCATGGATCGAGCCCCTGGCGCTTGTGCTGCGCGAGCTGGGCCACGAGCGCGCCTGGGTCGTCCACGGCGAACATGGCTTCGACGAGCTGACCACCAGCGGGACCACCTTCGTCGCCGAACTGAAGGACGGCGCCGTAGACTGCTTCGAGGTGACGCCGGAACAGGTCGGGCTGCCACGCTGCGGTCCCGAGGATCTGGCGGGCGGCGACGGCCCCGAGAACGCTCGGATGCTGCGTGCGCTCCTCGCCGGCCGGCAGCACGGCCCGCTGCGCGACACGCTGCTGCTCACCAGTGCCGGCGCCCTGCTGGTGGCCGGCAAGGTCGAGACGCTGGCGGAAGGCCTGACCCTCGCCGCCGGGGCGATCGACGGCGGCGGCGCGACCGGGGTCCTGGAGAAGCTGGTGGCCATCACCAACGAAGGAACGGCCTCATGAGCGACGTGCTGGCACGCATCTGCGCGCAGAAGCGCGAGCTGATCGCGGCACGCAAGGCCGCCCGCCCCCGCGGCGAGGTCGCGCGCGACGCCGGCAGCGCCCCGCCCCCGCGCGGCTTCGCCGCCGCCCTGCGCCGCCGCGCCGAGGCCGAGGGCTATGCCCTGATCTGCGAGATCAAGAAGGCCTCGCCCTCCAAGGGCCTGATCCGCGCCGACTTCGACCCGGCGGCCCTGGCCCAGGCCTATGCCGAGGGCGGCGCCACCTGCCTCTCCGTGCTGACCGACGAGCCCTGGTTCCAGGGCAGCGACGCCGACCTGCAGGCGGCGCGCGGCGCGGTGAGCCTGCCGGTGCTGCGCAAGGACTTCATGCTCGACCCTTACCAGATCCTGGAATCCCGGGCGCTGGGCGCGGACTGCGTGCTGCTGATCATGGCGGCGCTCTCCGACTCCCAGGCGGCCGAGCTCGAGGATGCGGCGCTGGGCCTCGGCATGGACGTGCTGGTGGAGGTGCACGACCGCGAGGAGCTGGAGCGGGCGCTGAAGCTGCGCTCGCCGCTGCTCGGCATCAACAACCGCAACCTCAAGACCCTGGCGATCGACCTGGCGACCACCGAGGCGCTGGCGCCACTGGTCGGCGAGGGCCGCTTCCTGGTGGGCGAAAGCGGCATCTACGATCCGGCCGACATCGAGCGGCTCCGCGCCGCCGGCGCCCGCGCCTTCCTGATCGGCGAATCGCTGATGCGCCAGGCCGACGTGGCCGCCGCTACCCGCCGCCTGGCCGGAGGAAGCCCGGCGTGAGCGGCTTCACCCACTTCGACGAGCAGGGCCGGGCCGTCATGGTCGACGTCTCGGACAAGGCGGAGAGCGAGCGGACCGCCGTCGCCAAGGGCGAGATCGTCATGGCGCCGGAGACGCTCGCGCTTATCCGCGAGGGCGCCGTGGCCAAGGGCGACGTGCTGTCGGTGGCCCGTCTGGCCGGCATCATGGGGGCCAAGCGCACCCCCGACCTGATCCCGCTCTGCCATCCTCTGGCGCTCACCAAGGTGACGGTCGATCTCGTCGCCCTGCCCGAGCGCAACGCCGTGGAGATCACGGCGACCTGCAAGCTCAAGGGGCGCACCGGCGTCGAGATGGAGGCCCTGACGGCCGTGGCCGTCGCCGCGCTCACGGTCTACGACATGTGCAAGGCCGCCGACCGCTCCATGCGCATCGGCGACATCCGTCTTGTTCACAAGTCCGGTGGAAAATCCGGCACTTACGAGTCCTCTTGATGATTTCAGTCGAAGAAGCGCGCGACCGCATCCTCGCCGCTTTCGCGCCGCTGCCGGCCGAGCTGGTCTCGCTGGAGCGGGCCCTGGGCCGGGTGCTGGCCGAGACGGTGACGGCCAGGGTGACACAGCCGCCGCAGGCGGTCTCGGCGATGGACGGCTATGCCGTGCGCGCGGCCGAGGTGGCGCAGGTGCCGGCGCGGCTGCGGGTGGTCGGCGCCGCCCCCGCCGGCGGCGCCTACGGAGGATCGCTGGGCCCGGGCGAGGCGGTGCGGATCTTCACCGGCGGGCCGCTGCCGGACGGCGCCGACGCCATCGTCATCCAGGAGGACACGCGCTCTGGCGAGGACGCCGAGGGCGCCTGGGTCGAGGTGACGGAATCCGTTTCCGAAGGGCGCTACGTGCGCCCGGCCGGGCTCGACTTCCGCCTCGGCGACCCGGGACCGCAGGCCGGCCGGCGGCTCGGCGTGCGGAACCTGGCCCTGGCGGCCGCGATGAACCACCCCTGGCTGTCGGTGCGCCGCAGACCCCGCGTCGCGGTGCTGGCCACGGGCGACGAGGTGGTGATGCCGGGCGAGCCGCTGGGTCCGCAGCAGATCGTCAGCTCGAACGGTCTCGCGCTCTGCGCCTTCGTGGAGGCCTGCGGCGGCGAGGCCGTCAATCTTGGCATCGCCCGCGACGACCGCGATTCCCTGCTCCGTCTCGCCGCCGGCGCCGGCGGCACGGACCTGCTGGTGACCACCGGTGGCGCCTCGGTGGGAGAGCACGACCTGATCCGCTCGGTCCTCGGCGAGCAGGGGTTGGAGCTGGACTTCTGGAAGATCGCCATGCGCCCCGGCAAGCCGCTGCTGTTCGGGCGCCTGCGCGAGACGCCGCTGCTGGGCCTTCCCGGCAACCCCGTCTCCTCGCTGGTCTGCGCCCTGGTCTTCCTGCGGCCGCTGCTGGCGCGCCTGCAGGGCCTGGACCCGGACGAGGACAGGGTGACCGCACGCCTGGAGGACGGGCTGCCCGAGAACGATCGGCGCCAGGACTATCTGCGTGCGCGCTTGAGCCGTCGGCCGGACGGCAGTCTCACCGCCCGCGCCTTCGAGCGGCAGGACAGCTCCATGCTGGCGACCCTGGCCCAGGCCGACGGCCTGCTGGTCCGCCCGCCGCACGCGCCGCCGGCGGCCGCGGGCGACACGGTCGAGGTGATCCCGCTCGACGTCGCCGCACCGCCGCTCTGAAACGGAGCTTCCGGCAGACCGTCGGGAGGACTAAGCTCGTTCGACGGGGGCCGTGCGGCATCGTCCAGAATGGGGCGCAAGGCCATGTTTCGTCGCTTCGACATCGAGGCGTCCCGGGGCTCGGCAGTCAGCTTCACCCGTCTGCGTCTCGACGCGTTCGAAGAGACGCCGAGCTTCAGGACCTTGCTCGACCTCTGGCAAGCGAAGCGTGGAGACCGCCGGGCGCCGGCCCGGGCGGATTTCGATCCCGAGGAACTCTTCGCGCTGCTGCCGCACCTGCTCCTGATCGACGTGCACCACGAGCCGCCCGACTTCCGCTATCGTCTCGCCGGCACCCGCACGCGGGACATTCACGGCGTCGAACTGACCGGCCGCTCGGTCCTCGACATCGTACCGGGCGACCAGGGGCGGCTGGTCTGGAACGACCTCTGCGAGATGCTGGAACGCTGGGAGCCGCAGCACGTCCGCCTGCGCTTCGTAAACAGCCGCGGGCTGGTCCGTGCCTATCAGGTGCTGCGCCTTCCGCTCTCGCAGGACGGGTCTCGGGTCGACATGGTGATGGTCATGCAGAACTTCGGCGAGCAGGCGGAGCAGCTGCAGGACTTCTACGCGGCGCTGCGGCGCCCCGCCGGCTGATCGCCTGCCGCCGCACGTCGCGATTTGTATTTCCGTCGTTTTCGCTATACTCCCGGCCCCAGGGTGGCGAGCCTGCCTCGCCGCATAAGAAACCAAGGGAGGCTAATAGATGCACAAGGACACCCGCAGCCGCAGAGGCTTTCTGCGCAGCAGCGCCCTGGCCGCCGCCGCGGTGGTCGGCCTGGGCCTGAGCAGCGGCCCGGCGGCCGCGCAGGAGACCAGCTACATCCTCGCCACCGCCACCACCGGCGGCACCTACTATCCGGTCGGCGTGGCCCTGGCGACGCTGGTGAAGGTCAAGCTGCAGGCCAGCGACGGCATCGACATGTCGGCGATCTCCTCCGCCGGCTCGGCCGAGAACATCCGGCTGATGCGCGACGACGAGGCGCAGTTCTCGATTCTCCAGGGCCTCTTCGGCATCTACGGCCGCGACGGCACCGGGCCGATCGAGGAGGACGGGCCGCAGCCGAACCTGCGCTCCATCGCCATGCTCTGGAACAACGTCGAGCACTTCCTGCTGCAGTCGGACCTGGCCGAGACCGGCACGATCTCCGACATGGAGCTGATCTACGGGCAGCCCTACTCGATCGGCGCCCGCACCTCGGGCACGCGCTTCTCGAACGAGTTCGTCCTCGGTAACCTGGGGATCGACTACGAGCAGTACGACCTGGTGTTCAAGGGCTACGGCCCCTCCATCGACGACCTGCAGAACGGCGCCGTCGTCGGCACCAACCCCGCCGCCGGCCCGCCGGTGGGCGCGGTGACCCGAGCCTTCGCGCAGCTGGGTGATTCCATCACCTTCCTGCAGTTCACCGAGGAGCAGGCAGTCGCTGCGGACGGCGGCAACGACCTCTACGGCCCCTACACCATCGCGGCCGGCACCTATCCGGGCCAGGAGGAGGACTGGCAGACCATCGCGCAGCCGAACTTCCTGGCGGTGAACGAGAACGTCGACGAGGAGCACGTCTACCTCGTCACCAAGACGATCTTCGAGAACCTGCCCTTCCTGAACAACATTCACGCGGCCACCAACGAGATGTCGCTGGAGGCGGCCCTGGCCGGCCTGCCCTTCCCGCTGCACCCCGGCGCCGCGCGCTACTTCGAAGAAGCCGGGCTGGACATCCCCGATCGCCTGCGGCCGAACTGAGCCGTCCCGACGAAGCGGAGGAGCGGTACCCCCTCGGGGTGCCGCTCCTCTCGTATCCGGGGTCGCGATTCGACGAGGCAGCTCGGAGTGCGAGCGGAGATGGCCGAAGAACAGCGTGACGCGCCGCCGCCCGGCGCCGACATCCACGAGATTCAGGACCAGCCCGGGCTGCGCTCGCTCGACGGCCGCTTCGGCACGCTGGTCGTCGCCCTGGCCGTCGCCGTGGCGCTCGTCACCCTCTACCTCAACGCCTTCGGCATCCTCTGGGTGCAGATCCGCGCCTGGGTGCCGGGCCTGCCGCAGCCGATCAATCCCTCGACCCTCTGGCGCAACGCCTTCCACTTCGCCGGCTTCGGCCTGCTCTGCGCCCTGCTCTACCCCGCCATCTCGCTGCGCCGCGGCGCAGGGCGGCAGGCCGTGCTCGCCTTCGACATCTGCTTCGGCCTGCTGGTCGCCTTCTGCGCCCTCTACCTCATCGCCGTGGAGGAGGAGGTCTACCGCCGCGGCACCTATCTCTCCTGGCGGGAGTGGACGGCCGGCACGGTGGTGGTGCTGGGCGCGCTGGAGTACGCGCGGCGCACCACCGGCTGGATCATCCCGATCCTGATCGTCGTCGCGCTCAGCTACGTCACCTGGCTCGGCCCCTCGGTACCCGGGATGTTCCGCTTTCCGGGACTGACCGCCGAGACGGTGATGTTCCGCTCGATCTATTCCGACGAGGGGCTGTTCGGCATCATCGCCGAGATCTCGTCCTCGATCGTGGTGATGTTCATCATCTTCGGGGCCTTCCTGCTGCGCTCCGGGGCAGGCGCCTTCGTCATCGACCTGGCGCGCGCGGTCGCCGGGCGCATGACCGGCGGACCGGGTTTCGTCGCCGTCATCGCCTCGGGGCTGACCGGCACGATCTCCGGCTCCTCGGTCGCCAACACCGCCTCCACCGGCGTCATCACCATCCCGCTGATGAAGCGCGCCGGCTTCCCGCCGAAATTCGCCGGCGGCGTCGAGGCGGCGGCCTCCACCGGCGGCCAGTTGATGCCGCCGATCATGGGCGCCGGCGCCTTCGTCATGGCCAGCATGACGCAGATCTCCTACACCACCATCATCGCCGTCGCCTTCCTGCCGGCGGTGCTCTACTTCCTCACCGTCGCCTTCTTCGTGCGCATCGAGGCGCAGCGCCAGGGGCTGACCTACGACCCGTCGGAGGAGGCGCCCCGCACCCTGGAGGTGCTGAAGCGCGGCCCCGCCTTCCTGCTGCCGATCGCCCTGCTGATCTACCTGCTGATCGACGGCTTCACCCCGACCTATGCCGCCGGCCTGGCGATCCTCGCGGTCGTCGTCTGCTCCTGGTTCACGCCGGACAACCGGATGGGGATCAAGGCCATCATCGAGGCGCTGGCGCTGGGCGCGCGCAACATGGTGATGACCGCGGTGCTGCTCGTGGCGATCGGCCTGCTGGTCAACGTCATCACCACCACCGGCGTCGGCAACACGCTCTCGCTGCTGATCGTCAACTGGGCCGGCGGCAGCCTGGTGATCGCGCTGCTCCTGGTGGCCCTGGCATCGCTGGTGCTGGGCATGGGGCTGCCGGTGACGGCCGCCTACATCGTGCTGGCGCCGCTGACCGCGCCGGCCCTGCAGTCGCTGATCGTCGACAGCCAGCTGATCGATTTGCTGGTGACCGGCAGCCTGCCGGAGAGCGCCCACGCCTTCTTCATGCTGGCCGCGCCCGAGGCAGTGCCGCTGCTCTCCACCGGGATGGGCGAGACTCAGGCGCGCGAGCTGCTGGACCAGATGCGGGCGATCGACCCCATGCTGCTGACGCAGATCCGCGACCAGGTGCTCAGCCGCGAGACCATCGTGCTGGCGCTGCTCTCGGCGCACATGATCGTGTTCTGGCTGAGTCAGGACTCGAACGTGACGCCACCGGTCTGCCTGACCGCCTTCACGGCGGCGGCGATCGCACGCACCTCGCCGATGGGCACCGGCGTGCAGTCCTGGAAGCTGGCGAAGGGGCTCTACATCATCCCGCTGCTCTTCGCCTACACCAACTTCCTGGGCGGCCCCTTCCTCGAGGTGATGGAGATCTTCCTCTTCTCCATCGTCGGCCTCTACGCCTTCTGCGCCTTCTTCCAGGGCCACATGGAGGGGCCGGTGTCGCTGCCGGTGCGCCTCCTGCTGCTCGCCGTGGCCGCCGCCTGCCTCTGGCCGCACAGCACCTGGCACCACTTCGTCGGCACCGCCGTCTTCCTGCCGCTGTTCTTCTTGAATTGGCGACGCGCCCGTCAGGACCTAGGTTCGGAGAAGGCGCCCGCGGCGTGACGGACGTCCGGCGACGGCAGCAGAGGGAATCCCGACGATGGAGATGAGCGGCGAACAGCGCATTCCGGCCCCGCGCAGCGTGGTCTGGGAGGCGCTCAACGATCCCGAGGTCCTGAAGGCCAGCATCCCGGGCTGCGAGAGCCTGGAGCGCAACGAGGCCGGCGACGGCTTCGATGCCCAGGTGCGCGCCAAGGTCGGGCCGGTCAGCGCGAAGTTCGCCGGCACGGTCACGCTCTCCGACATCAACCCGCCCGAGAGCTACACCATCAGCGGCGAAGGCAAGGGCGGCGCCGCCGGCTTCGCCAAGGGCGGCGCCAAGGTCAGCCTGACCGAAGCCGAGGGCGAGACGCTGCTGAGCTATGCGGCAGAAGCCAAGGTGGGGGGCAAGCTGGCGCAGCTGGGATCGCGGCTGATCGACGGCACTGCCCGCAAGATGGCCGACGACTTCTTCAGCCGCTTCTCGCAGATCGTCGTTGAACGCCAAGGCGGCGGGCCGGGCGAGGCGGCGCCTGCACCAGAGGCGCCCGCAGAAGCCGCGACCACGGCAAAGCCGGAGGCGCCGGCGGCACCGGCCGCGGCCACGGTGAAGCCACCCGCGGAAGCCCCGCAGGCGACCCGGCCGGCCGAGAAAGCCGCCGCCGCGCCGACGGAAACGGCGGGCGAACGGCGGGGTCTCTCGCCCATGGTCTGGGTCGCCGCGCTTGTCGCGGCGGTCGCGGTGCTCCTCGCGCTGCTACTCTGACGAGCCGTCACCGAAGCGCCCCTTGACCCCCGCAGAGGGGCGCAACACACTCCCTGTCGAGCCTGCGCGCGATCGGCGGCCAGCGCGCCGCCGCCGCCCGCCGGGGCGAGGGACACGCACAACGAATGCGCAGGGGATGGCTCCGACCATCCCCCGAACAGGCAGGAGGGAAACGAATGCTGAGCCTTTCCATGACGGTGAACGGCAAGGCGGTGTCGAAGGAGGTCGACCCGCGCACGCTGCTCGTGCAGTTCCTGCGCGAGCAGCTCGCCCTCACCGGCACCCACGTCGGCTGCGACACCAGCCAGTGCGGCGCCTGCGTCGTGCACGTGAACGGCAAGTCGGTGAAGGCCTGCAGCATGCTGGCGGTCCAGGCCGAAGGCGCCGAGGTCACCACCATCGAGGGCCTGGCGCAGAACGGCGAACTGCATCCCATGCAGGCCGCCTTCAAGGAGCACCACGGCCTGCAGTGCGGCTTCTGCACGCCCGGCATGGTGATGAGCGCCATCGACCTGCTGCAGCACAACGCCTCCCCGAGCGAGACCGAGATCCGCGAGTGGCTGGAGGGGAACATCTGCCGCTGCACCGGCTACCACAACATCGTCAAGGCCATCCAGGCCGCGGCCAGCGAGATGGGGAGGTGATGCCATGCCCGATACAGGAATCGGCGCCTCGGTAAGGCGCAAGGAGGACCAGCGCTTCCTC
>SR_TP_S13solDRAFT_1000309_pt1 | contig 21902 bp, 19 predicted proteins | sample SodReaTP_S13sol_FD_11159 | JGI IMG/M metagenome (IMG submission 11159)
CCATCGCCGGGGCGCTCATCTTCGTGAGCCTGGGCTTCGCCACCCTGAACATCTACACCCAGGTGGGCCTGGTGACCCTGATCGGCCTGATCGCCAAGCACGGCATCCTGATCGTGGAGTTCGCCAACAAGCTCCAGGAGCAGGGACTGTCCCGGCGCGAGGCCATCGAGGAGGCCGCCGCCATCCGCCTGCGACCGATCCTGATGACCACCGCCGCCACGGTGCTGGCCATGATCCCCTTGCTGGTGGCCGCCGGTCCCGGCGCCGGGGCGCGCTTCGCCATGGGCCTGGTGATCGCCTCGGGCATGACCATCGGCACCCTGTTCACCCTGTTCGTGGTGCCCGCCATGTATGTCTATCTGTCCAGACAGCGGACCGCGGACGTGGTCAGCGAGGGCGCGGTGCCTGAGCCTGGCCGAGCCTGAGCCTGCCGGGGCCGGCCTCGGCCGGCCCCGGCAGGGTACCTTGGAGCCGTCCGTCCGGTGGAGTCGCTCAGACCCACGGCAGCTGTTAGAATTGGTATATGCATCACAGCCCTCCCGAGAGTACCCCCGAGATGTCCAATTCCCTTGATACCCCGACCCGTCCGCGCCTGCTCTGGACCACCACCCTGATGTTCAGCCTGACCGCCCTGGTGGCCCTGGTTGCCGTGCCCTGGTACGGCGTCGTCCATGGCTTCACCGCCAGCGCCTGGGTCGCCTTCGGGGCGTTCATGGTGCTGGGCAGCATGTCCATCACCGTGGGTTATCACCGCCTCTGGTCCCACCGCAGTTACGAGGCCCACCCGGCGGTCCGACTGTTCCTCGCACTTTGGGGCGCCATGACCCTGCAGAACAGCATCCTCATCTGGGCCTCCGGGCACCGCACCCACCACCGCCACGTGGATGACAACGAACGTGATCCGTACTCCGCCGGTCGCGGCTTCTGGTTCTCCCACATCGGCTGGATGTTGCGTGACTACAAGAGCGGGCAGTCGGACTTCACCAATGCACCGGATCTGCTGCGCGACCCTATCGTCATGTGGCAGCACCGGTACTACCTGCCCATCGCGCTGGGTATGAACATCATTCCCCCGGTGCTGCTGGGTCTGATCTTTGGCAACGTGCTGGAGATGCTGCTGGTGGCCGGCTTACTGCGCCTGGTGCTGGCCCATCACTTCACTTTCTTCATCAACTCCCTGGCCCACATCTGGGGTCGTCGCCCCTACACCGAGGAGAACAGTGCCCGGGACAACGGCTTCCTGGCCCTGCTCACCTTCGGAGAGGGCTATCACAACTATCACCACCTGTTTCAGTACGACTACCGCAATGGTGTGCGCTGGTGGCAGTTCGATCCCAGCAAGTGGGCCATCGCTGCCATGAGCTGGCTGGGTCTCGCCCGCAATCTCAAGCGCGCCAGTAACTTCAAGATTCATCAGGCCATCCTGGCCACCGAGTTTCGTAAAGCCATGGAGAAACTCGAACAGGGCGGCAGCAACTCGGACAAGTGGCGCGCCGTGCTGGAACAGGAGTACCAGCATTTCCTGTCGGTACTGGAGCAATGGAAGGCCCACAAGGCTAACCTCTACGCACAGACTCGCCTGCAGATCGCCGCCCACTGGGAACACGTTTCCATGCGCACCCGCATGCGTGAATTCGAATACATGCTCAAGATGCAACGCAAGCGCCTGGCGCTGCTCACGGTGCAGCTCTCCTGAACACCGATCCCGACGCACTGCATGGGGACGGTCACACAAAAGGCCAGCGTGAAGGGGACGATGAGGGCGGCTCAGCCGCCCCGTTCCAGCAACTGACCCCGGACCGGATCCTCGGCCTGCTCGAATCCGTGGGTCTTGCCTGCGACGGCCATCTGCTTGCCCTCAACAGTTACGAGAATCGTGTCTACCAGGTGGGCCTGGAGACCGGCGGTTTCTGTGTGGTGAAGTTCTACCGCCCGGGCCGCTGGAGCGATCAGGCCATCCTGGAGGAACACCGTTTCGTCGGCCAGCTGGCCGAGCAGGAGATCCCGGTCGTTGCGCCGCGGGACATGCCGGGACACGGCACCCTCGTGGAGGCCGATGGCATTCGCTTTGCGGTCTTTCCCCGCCAGGGCGGTCATGCCCCCGAACTGGATGACCCGGACACCCTGATGCGCATCGGACGATTCATCGGCCGCATCCACGGTATCGGCGCCACAGAATCCTTCCGTCATCGCCCGCGGCTGGATGCCGAGAGTTTCGGCGTGAGTGCCCGAAACTACCTACTGGATCAGCATATCGTCCCGGCCGAGCTGGAAAACGTCTATCGGGGTGTGGTGGACCAGGCCCTGGCCGGCGTGGAACGCTGCTACGAACGGGCGGGCCGGGTGTCGATGATCCGTCTGCACGGTGACTGCCACGGCGGCAACGTCCTGTGGACCGATGCGGGTCCCCATTTCGTGGATTTCGACGACAGCCGCATGGGCCCGGCCGTACAGGACCTGTGGATGCTGCTGTCCGGCGACCGGGAAAGCATGAGCCGGCAATGGGCCAGTGTCCGCGAGGGCTACGAGACCTTCCGGGACTTCGACCCCAGGGAACTGCAGCTCATCGAAGCACTGCGCACCCTGCGTCTGATCCATTATTCCGCCTGGATCGCCCGGCGCTGGCACGACCCGGCCTTTCCCATGGCATTTCCGTTTTTCGACAGCCCACGCTACTGGGAAGACCGCATCCTTGAGTTGCGCGAACAGATCGCCGCCATGGACGAACCTGCCATCGGCTAGATCAATGATCTCCCGGGCTCACGAGCCAAGGGATTGAAGGGATTCAGACACGAAGCCCACGAAGCTCACGAAGCACTTAGAAACAATTATTAGAAATAATTACCTGAATTTCTTCGTGTGTTTCGTGTTCTTCGTGGTAAGTCTTATTCTATCCATACATATCCATACAAGTCCGCGTTGAGGAGCATCCCATGACCCATGCAATCCGAATCCATGAGACCGGCGGCCCGGAAGTGATGCGCTGGGAATCCGTCGAGGTGGGTGAACCTGGCCCCGGTGAAGTGCGACTGCGCCAGACCGCCGTGGGGCTCAATTTCATCGATGTGTACTTTAGAACCGGCCTGTACCCGCTGCCGGCCATGCCCGGCGGTTTAGGCATGGAGGCGGCTGGCGTCGTGGAGGCGGTGGGCGCGGGGGTGACGCAGTTGGTAGAGGGCGACCGGGTCGCCTATGCGACACCGCCCCCCGGGGCCTATGCCGAAGCGCGCATCATGCCCGCCGCACGGCTGGTGAAGCTGCCGGACAACATCGAGGAACGTACCGCTTCTGCCATGATGCTGCGGGGCATGACGGCCCATTATCTGCTGCGACGCATACACAGGGTGGAGCCCGGTGATACGGTCCTGATCCATGCGGCGGCAGGCGGCGTGGGGCTCATCGCCTGCCAGTGGGCAAAGCACCTGGGCGCCACGGTCATTGGCACCGTGGGCAATGACGAGAAGGCGGACCTCGCCCGCGCCCACGGCTGCGAACATCCCATCGTCTACACACGGGAGGATTTCGTGGCCCGGGTCCGGGAGATCACCGACGGCAAGGGTGTGGACGCCGTCTACGACTCCGTTGGCAAGGACACCTTCATGGGCTCCCTGGACTGTCTGCGTCCCCGGGGCATGATGGTGACCTTCGGCAATGCCTCGGGTCCCGTGCCGGCCTTCGAGCCGGCCCTGCTGGCCAAGAAGGGCTCTCTGTTCCTGACCCGCCCGACCCTGTTTAACTACACCTCCACCCCTGAAGACCTCAACTGGGCCGCCGGGGACCTGTTCGAGGTGGTGGCCAGCGGTGCGGTGAAAATCGAGATCAACCAGAGCTATGCCCTCAAGGACGCGGCCCAGGCCCACCGGGATCTGGAGGGACGCAAGACCACCGGTTCCACCGTACTGATGCCATGAAAACAGGGCAGGGCGCTTTGCCCTGTGTTTGTAAAACACCTAACATAGCGCGGACCTTTTCACCCGGCGGTACCATGATTCCAATGCAGGCTGAGCGTTCAAACAGGCCCCAGCGCACCATTGACCGGATGTGCCCATGAGCCGACCGGACGAGTCCAATCCAGATCACCTGGATACGGATGCAGGTAGCCTGCCGGTTCGCGTCCTGATACTGGCCAGGGATGCGAAACGCAGCAGTCACCTGGAGACGGTGCTGGATTTCCTGGAATGTGATCCTGTCACCAGCACAGGGCTGCCCGCCACCGACCCCGATCAGACGCCGCCCTGGCTTGCCTGGGTGGTCAGCAGCTGTCTGGGCGAGGCTCTGGGCGACCTGCTCAACGAACTTCCAGAGCGCGCCCCCGGCGTGCCCGTGGTGCTGGTTGGCGATGAATCAGAATTTCCATCCCTGACCAAGGCCGCCCAGAGTCAGGTGGTCCGCCACCTCCCATACCCGGCCCGTTACCCGCAGTTGCTTCACGCCTTGCAGTGTGCGCGCCATACCGTGGCCAATGGTGGTCTGGACGGGTCCCGGTCCCTGGAATTGTTCCGTTCCCTGGTGGGGCGCAGCCCCATGGTTCAGCGCATACGGCGCCTGATTTTTCAGGTGGCAGTGACCGATGCCAACGTGCTGGTACTCGGGGAGACCGGCACGGGCAAGGAAGTGGTGGCCCGTAACATCCATAACGCCTCCAGTCGTCGCGAACGCCCCTTCGTCGCGGTCAATTGCGGCGCCATCCCCGCTGATCTGCTGGAAAGCGAACTGTTCGGCCATGAGAAGGGCGCATTCACCGGCGCACTGAACACCCGTCAGGGCCGCTTCGAGCTGGCCGAGGGCGGCACCCTGTTCCTGGACGAGATCGGTGACATGCCCCTGCCCATGCAGGTGAAACTGCTGCGGGTCCTGCAGGAGCGAAGTTTCGAACGGGTCGGCAGCAACCGCAGCATACAGAGTGACGTGCGCATCATCGCCGCCACCCACCGGGACCTGGAAAGCGCCATCGACCGGGGTCAGTTTCGTGAGGATCTCTACTATCGCCTCAATGTCTTCCCCATCGAGGTGCCCCCCCTGCGCAACCGCCGGGTGGACCTGCCGCTGCTCATCAGTGAACTGACGGCACGCATGGAAGGGGAAGGACGCGGCAGTGTACGCATGGGCGAGTCGGCCATGCGCACACTGGGCGTCTACCCTTGGCCAGGCAACGTGCGTGAACTGGCCAATCTCATCGAGCGCCTGGCCATCATGCATCCTGGTGAGACCGTGGAGGTGGCCGACCTGCCCGCAAAGTTCCGCCAGGGAGGGGATGAGGAACTGGCTGAACTGGCCCAGGCCGAGATGAACGCCACCGGCTTCCTGCCGCAACCCTCCCTGCCCAGTGAGGGGATCGACCTCAAGGAATACCTCAACGACCTGGAAATGGGCCTGATCCGGCGGGCCCTGGACGAATCCTCCGGCGTGGTGGCCCATGCCGCCAAGCTGCTGGGTATGCGCCGTACGACCCTGGTGGAAAAGATGCGCAAGTTCGACATTTCCCGGCCGGAAGACGCGACGGAATTTTGACTTCCCTCTCGGCGATAATTCCCAATTCGCTGATTTAATTAGAAAAGTAACTCCTGGCATCAATCCTGCTTTGTCTCGTCTGAGGTGATGGCTGCGTCGACGCACCGTCACCCTGGCCAAGGGAGCCCAAGTGATGCGAGGAGTTACTCAATGAATCAGTCCCCGACGGTGTTGCTCGTGGAAGAGGACGCAGGTTTGCGCGCCCAGGTCCGCGACCACCTGCTGGCTGACCGCTGCCGGGTTCTGGAGGCCGAGCACGGGGATTCGGCCCTGGAGCTGCTGGACCAGGAGTCGGTGGCCATTGTGTTTGCCAGTCGCGAGACCCGGCCCATGGACGGCATGGCCCTGTTGCGTCGCCTGCGCCGGGAGCAGCCGGACCTGCCGGTGGTACTCACCAGCGGTGACGGCAGCATCCAGACCGCAGTCAACGCCATGCGTGAAGGGGCCACGGATTTCCTGGTGAAACCCTTTCGCGCCAGCGCGGTGTCCGAGCGGGTGCGACAACTCACCCTGCGTGGCCTCCCTGATGGCATGGTCCTGGAAGATGCCCGCAGTCGCGAACTGCTGGAACTGGCCTCCCGGGTAGCCGCCTCTGAAGTGACCGTCATGCTCAATGGCGAATCGGGGGTGGGTAAAGAGGTCTTTGCCCACTACCTGCACAATCATTCCAGCCGCGCCGCCGGCCCCTTCGTGGCGGTCAATTGCGCGGCCATCCCCGAGAACATGCTTGAGGCCCTGCTGTTCGGCTACGAGCGGGGTGCCTTCACCGGTGCCCATGAAGCCCGTGCCGGCAAGTTCGAACAGGCCCAGGGCGGCACCCTGCTGCTGGACGAGGTCTCCGAAATGGATATCTCACTGCAGGCGAAACTGCTGCGGGTACTCCAGGAACGGGAAGTGGAACGCCTCGGTGGCAAGCGCAGCCTGAAACTGGATGTGCGTGTGATCGCTACCTCCAACCGGGACCTGCGCGCCGCCGTCCGGGACGGACGGTTCCGTGAGGATCTGTTCTATCGGCTCAACGTCTTCCCCCTGCTGATACCGCCCCTGCGTGAACGCCCGGGCGACATCCTGCCCCTGGCCCGGGCCTTTCTCGCCCGCCACGGCCGTGGCATCGACACCCTGGACCTGGCCCCCTGTGCCACCGCACGGCTGATGAATCACACCTGGCCGGGCAATGTGCGTGAGCTGGACAACGTGATCCAGCGCGCCGTGATCCTGTGCCGGGACCACCAGATCCATGCCAGCGCTATCCGTTTCGAGGCTGTCACACCGGGCAGGGATGATCACAGTGCCGCACCAGTGGCGGCGACGAGAAATGAGCCTCTCAACGGAGCCGATGATCGCCACCTGGATACAAACCTGCGCACCCGGGAGGAACAGCTGATCCTGGATGCCCTGCGCTGTGAGCAGGGCCGGCGCAAGGACGCCGCCGAGCGCCTGGGCATCAGCCCGCGGACCTTGAGGTACAAGCTGGCGCGGCTTCGTGAGGCCGGAGTGGCTATACCGTAGGCCGGATAAGGCGAAGCCGCATCCGGCGGCCTGGCGTTGGGATGATGCCGGATGCGCTGCGCTTATCCGGCCTACGTTTGGACTGGTCTCAAGTGGCTAGTGGCAAGGAAAACTGTATTTATTCTTGGTTTATTGGGAGGTGATGGCATGAGCACGATAGGGGTAAGCATCGCTAAGGCCGGCCGAGGGCAGGGTGTTTCCTTGCCACTTGCCACTAGCCACTTGCCACTGCTCATGACGAGCTCCGCCAGGAGCTCATCATGAGCGCCGACATGCAGATCAATCAGGTACTGGCCCAGATGCGGGCGCTGGCTGAAACCTCGGGGCTGGGCAATAGCCAGACCCAGGCCCCGGAAGGGGTAAACTTTGGTCAGATGCTCAAGCAGAGCCTCGAGCAGGTCAACGCGACCCAGCAGGTGTCCCGGGAAATGTCCCAGGCATTCGAGATGGGTGATCCCAACGTCAACCTGGCGGAGGTGATGGTGGCGATGCAGAAGGCCAGCGTGTCCTTCGAGGCGGTCAACCAGGTGCGTAACCGCCTGCTCTCCGCCTACCAGGAAATCATGAGCATGCCGGTCTAACCGGCGCGGGATAACAGATATGGCCAACTCTCTTGTTGCAATGAGTAACCAGGTGCGGGGCTTCGGCACACTCCCGCTGGAGCGTCAGATCGGTCTGATCATTGCCGTGGCGGCAGCGGTGACCCTGGTGGCCAGCCTGTTCATGTGGATCACCCGTCCCACGTATACCGTGCTCTATCCAAGCCTGGCGGATCATGAAAGTGCCCAGGTGGCCGAGGCGCTGGGGCGTCATGGTGTTGCCTATCGTCTGGATCCCGCCACCGGGGCGGTCACCGTACCGGCCCGCCAGGTCCACGACGCCCGTCTCAAGCTCGCCACCGAGGGCCTGCCCAAGGCCTCCGGTTTTGGTTTCGAACTGCTCGAACAGGACCAGGGGCTGGGTACCAGCCGCCTGATCGAGAACGCCCGTTATCACCGCGCCATCGAAGGCGAACTGGCCCGTTCTATCTCCACCCTGAGCAGCGTGGAAAGTGCCCGGGTGCATCTGGCCCTGCCGCGCCAGTCCGTGTTCGTGCGCGATCGCACCAGCCCCACTGCCTCGGTGGTGGTCAATCTCTATGGCGGTCGAACCCTGGACGAGAATCGTGTCGCAGGCATCGTCCACCTGGTGGCCTCCAGCGTGCCCGACCTGGAACCCGAACGCGTCACGGTAGTGGATCAGCGCGGGCGTATGCTGACCCAGCCTCCCGGTGACGCGGATGGTGTCATGGCCAGCACCCAGCAACTGGATTTCACCCGTCGTCTGGAAGAGGGTTACGTTCGACGTATCGTAGACATCCTGACGCCGATCCTGGGTGAGAACGCCGTGCGCGCCCAGGTGACGGCGGATCTGGATTTCTCCCGTATAGAACGCACCACCGAGGCCTACGACCCGGAATTCTCCGTGGTGCGCAGCGAACAGATCTCCGAGGATGAAAGCCGCGGCAGCGGGGTAGGCGGTGTGCCCGGCGCACTGGCCAACCAGCCTCCCGAGGCCGGTGTCGTTGTCGAAGGCAATGGCGCTAATGTTGAAAACGGTCTGGCCCAGGTGCCTGGATCCAGCAGCCGGCGCACCGTGCGCAACTACGAAGTGGATCGCACCGTGAGCCACATCCGCGAGGCACCGGGCAGCCTGCGCCGCCTGTCGGTGGCGGTGGTGGTGGATCATCGGGAACAGCTGGGTGAGAATGGTCAGGGCGAACGCGGGCCCCTTGATGAGGCCGAGATGGAGCGCATCAACACCCTGGTGCGCGAGGCCGTGGGCTTCGATGCCCGCCGGGGGGACAGCGTGAACGTGATCAACGCCTCTTTCCGGTTAACCGAGGTCTCCGATGAACCCCTTCCCCTACCGCCCATCTGGCAGGAACCCTGGGTACTGGATCTGGCCAAGACTATACTGGCGGTAATCATGGTGCTGGTCCTGGCCCTGACCGTGGTCCGTCCGCTGCTGCGCAGCCTGGCGGAGAAGGGCGCATCGCCCCGACGCGAGGAAAAGCTCGGACATCTCGCGCTACCCGACGGGGCCATGGGAGAAGATCAACTCAGTGTGGGCCAGCAGGCCTTACCCGGACCACCCAAGGACAACAAGCAGTATGAGACCCAGCTTGAATCGGCCCGAAACGCGGTCCGTGAGGACCCCAAGCGGGTGGCACAACTGATGAAGACCTGGATTGCGAGCGATGGACCAAGCGCCTGACAAGAGCAAGTTTTCCGGCACCGAGCGTGCCGCGGTATTCCTCATGAGTCTGGGTGAGGACGCGGCCGCCGAGATCCTCCGACACATGGGTCCCAAGGAGGTACAGCGCCTGGGCACAGCCATGGCAACCCTGGCCAACGTCTCCAAGACCGAGGTCAACAAGGTGCTGGAGGAGTTCAATCACGCGGTGGGCGAACAGACCGCCCTGGGTGTGGGTACCGATGACTACATTCGCAACGTGCTCACCACCGCCCTGGGGGAAGACAAGGCCGGCGGCCTGATCAACCGCATCCTCCTGGGACGCAATTCCAAGGGCCTGGAGGCGCTCAAGTGGATGGAGCCCCGGGCCGTGGCCGAGGTAATTCGTCTCGAACACCCCCAGATCATCGCCATCGTGCTCTCCTATCTGGATCCGGACCAGGCGGCGGAGGTGATCTCCTTCATGCCTGAACGTACCCAGCCGGATATCCTCATGCGCATCGCCAGTCTCGATGGCATTCAGCCCACCGCCCTGCAGGAACTGGACGACATCCTGGAGCGACAGTTCTCCGGTAACAACAACGTCAAGGCCTCGGCGGTCGGTGGCATCAAGAGCGCCGCCAATATCCTCAACTTCATGGAGCCTTCCAAGGAAGCCACCATCGTGGATCGTATCCGCGAGGTGGACGAGGATCTGAGCCAGCAGATCGAGGACCTCATGTTCGTGTTCGACAACCTCGAGGAGGTGGACGACCGGGGCATTCAGTCCCTGTTGCGGGAGATCTCCACCGAGTCCCTGGTCATGGCCCTCAAGGGTGCCGAGGATTCCCTCAAGGAGAAGATCTTCAAGAACATGTCCAAGCGTGCCGCCGAGATGCTGCGCGACGACCTGGAGGCCAAGGGCCCGGTGCGCCTGAGCGAAGTCGAGGGCGCCCAGAAGGAGATCCTCACCATCGCCCGGCGCATGGCCGAGAGCGGCGAGATCGTCCTGGGCGGCAAGGGTGGCGACGAATATGTCTAAGACATGGATACACGAGGCGGGCCGTTTCAGACATTCCGCCCGGGCGTCTCGGGTGTCATGACCCGCAACGTCATCAGCGGAGAAGACGTCGGCGGTGCCCTGCGTTGGGAAGCACCCGCCGTGGGTGAATCCGGCGCCATGCCCGGCAAACCCCAGGCACAGGGCAACAAGTCGCGGTCCGAGGATGTGACCGACACACCGGCGCTGCCTACGGCACAACAGATCAGGGAGATCCAGCGCCAGGCCAGGGAGGAAGGCCTGGCACAGGGACGGGAGGAAGGCCGCAAACAGGGACTTGCGTCCGTCAAGGCCGAGGCCGAGTCCTTGCGCAAGGTGCTTGCCTCACTGGTGCCTTCGGTGCAGTCCCTGGACACGGCCCTGGAATCCGATCTCCTGGAGCTAATCAGCACCGTGGCCCGACAACTGGTGCGCCGGGAGCTGCGCACCGACCCCGGGCAGATCGTTGCCGTGGTGCGCGAGGGGCTGGCCGTGTTGCCCAGTACCGACCGTACCATTCGCCTGCACCTGCACCCGGAAGATGCCCGCATCGTGCGCGATGCCCTGCATCTGTCCGACCTGGAACAGCCCTGGAAGGTGATCGAGGATCCCACCCTGAGCCGGGGTGGCAGTCGGCTGGAGACCGAGGCCTCCCGGGTGGATGCCACCCTGGAGACCCGACTCAATACGCTGATCGCCGAACTCTGGGGCGGTGAACGCCGCAGCGACGATGACAGCCAGAGAGACGACGGGGAAACCGGCGAATGAGCCTGGCCGAGACACTGGATCCCGAACTGCGCACCGGCCGTCTGCGCGACAACCTCAAGCGCCGTGGACGCCGGGTCGAAAAGGCACGGCCCATGAGCGCCGAGGGTCGGCTGGTGCGCATGGTGGGCCTCACCCTGGAGGCGGAAGGCGTACGCATCCCCGTGGGTGGACGTTGCCGGGTGGTCAGTGCCGGCGGCGCCGAGGTGGAAGCCGAGGTGGTGGGCTTCTCCGGCGAACGGGTGTTTCTCATGCCCGTCGGTGACATCAGCGGACTGACCCCCAATGCACGGGTCATCCCGACCCAGCACGTGCGCGAGGCCCGGGTGGGTGAAGCGCTGCTGGGTCGCGTGCTGGATGGCACAGGCCGGCCCCTGGACGGACGTCCCGCGCCGGACTGCGAGGCGGGCATCTCCCTCAACGGCCGCCCCATCAATCCCCTGGCACGGCGTCCCATTCATGAACCCCTGGACGTCGGGATACGCGCCATCAACGGCCTGCTCACCGTAGGCCGCGGCCAGCGCATGGGGCTGTTCGCGGGCAGCGGCGTGGGCAAGAGTGTGTTGCTGGGGATGATGACCCGCTACACCGCGGCAGACGTGACTGTAGTGGGGCTGATCGGCGAGCGTGGTCGAGAGGTGAACGAGTTCGTGACCAACATCCTGGGCCCCGAAGGCATGGCCCGGGCGGTGGTGGTGGCGGTGCCCGCCGACCACCCGCCACTGATGCGCATGCACGGCGCCATGCTGGCCACATCCATCGCCGAATACTTCCGCGATCAGGGGCTGAACGTACTGTTGCTGATGGACTCCCTGACCCGCTTCGCCCAGGCCCAGCGAGAAATCTCCCTGGCCATTGGTGAGCCCCCGGCCACCAAGGGCTACACCCCCTCGGTGTTCGCCCGCCTGCCGCAACTGGTGGAACGGGCCGGCAATGGCGACAAGGGCGAGGGCACCATGACCGCCTTTTACACCGTGCTTACGGAAGGTGATGACCACAACGACCCCATCGCCGACGCGGCCCGCGCCATCCTGGATGGCCACGTGGTGCTGTCCCGGCCCATTGCGGACTCGGGTCGTTACCCGGCCATCGACATCGAAGCGTCCGTGAGCCGGCTGATGAACGAGATCGCCGACCCGGGACAGATACAGGCGGCACGTCTGTTCAAGCAGGTGTATGCAACCTACCAGCGCAACCGGGATCTGATCAGTGTAGGTGCCTACCAGAAGGGCGCAGACCCTCGTGTTGACGCCGCCATTGAATACTATCCACATCTTGAGTCATACCTGTCCCAGGACATGCGCGACCCGGTGGATTTCCGGGAAAGCCTTCGGGCACTGGATTCACTGATGGGCGATAACGAACAATGAGAAGAATGGCGTGGCGTGTGAATAGCAGGTGCCTTGATCAGGATCATGAACCTGCGCCCACCGTCACTTGTATCTTGCAAGCTGTAGCCAGTCACTGCTCTGGAGGGGCCTTATGAGCCGGTCCAAACGCATGGAACCCGTGGCCCACGTGGCCAACAACCGCAAACAGAATGCTGCCAAGGCCATGGGCGAGCGCCAGCGCGCCCTGGATGACCAGGTCAATCGCCTGGATGAACTCAATGCCTATCGCAGCGAGTACGCCACGCGTTTCGAGGATGGCGGCGAATCCATGGCGGGGATCGGGATGCGGGACTACCGGCTGTTCCTCTCCCGACTCAACCAGGCCATCGAAGAGCAGGCACGTCGGGTAGAACAGGCGCGTGCAGCCCTGGAACAAAGCCGAGGCCAGTTCACCGCCTCACGGGTGCATCACGACGCGGTGAACAAGGTGGTGGACCGACTCAAGGCCGATGAGCGCCGGGTGGCGGAACGCCGGGAGCAGGCAGAGAACGATGAGTTCGGTCAACGTCGCCGGGACGATTGATTCAGCCCCCTGCAATGCAACTGGCACGTATCTTGAGTATCAATCACCAGACAACCTATTCGCCCTTGTCATCACAGGGGTGCTTGCCGGCCCTGCAGGGCCCTGAATGCGGGACACACACATGATGCAGCTTGCCGCTCTGCCACTGAACCTGCCTGCACCACTCAAGCAGGCCCTGGGCGACCTGGATGGACTCCCGGAGGCCATGCAGGGCCTTGGCGAGGGTGCCGACGGGGACTTCTGGATGCGCCTTGCCGCCCATCTGCAGAACCTGGAAGGCGTTGCCGAGGCCCTTCCCGAGGACATGGACGCCGAGGCCCTGGCAGCCTGGCTGGCGGCCAGTCTAAGCGGCGAAAACCTGCCTGAAAGCGGCAAAACCTTGCCGCCCGCCACCTCTAATCTGACGCTGCCCCTGTCCAGCAACTCCGCAGAGGGTCCCTCTGCCAGTGCCCAGATGCGTGAGCAGCTTCTCGCTGCGGCGGTCCATGCCGCAGCCATGGCCTCCGGACAGGACGGCGACGCCGACCTGTCTAAGCAGGACCGCTTGATGCTCAACCTCCTTGAACTGGCCTCCGCCCAGCAGGGCAGGGTCGGACAGGAATCCTCGCCCTTTATCAACACCCTGAGTCTTGCCTCTTCCAGCGCCAGTGCCACCGCTGTGCCCGCCAACGCGGCAGCCCTGCCACGGATGTTCAACCTGGAAGTACCCATGCACCAGCCAGGCTGGGACCAGGCCCTTGGCGAACGGGTGAAATGGATGGCCAATCAGAACGTCCAGGTGGCCGAGATCCGGCTCAACCCCCCGAGCCTTGGCCCCCTGGAGGTCCGGGTGCACGTGGAGGGAGACCGAACCCACGTCAACTTCCTGGCCCCCCAGGCCGCCACCCGTGAGGCCATCGACGCGGCACTGCCACGCCTGCGGGAGATGTTCGCCGAAGGCGGATTGAGTCTGGGGGATGTCACCGTCTCCCATCAGGATGCTCGCCAGGCCCAGGGCCAGAATGGAGAGGGCTCCGGCCAGGGCGGATCCCAGGGCAATGGCCAGGGGCATGAGGAGGGGGCGGCACTGAGCAATGAACTCAGCCCCCGTCAGGGCCTTGGCCTGGTGGATTACTACGCCTGAAACCAGCCCATAGCGCCCGATCGGCCCCCATCCTTCACCAGTGGTGGTTTTTTCTGGATGGATGGGGACGTTTCGAGGGCCTGTGCCATGGCGTCAGTCTGTGGCCTATCCGTATAATCCCGCCCCTTCCAAAGGCTTTCGCTCAAGTATTCGGGCATGCCGGCCGATATGCACTGAGAGCCTGTCCGTCGTGCAGGATCCTCAGTACACAATTCTTCCAGGGGGCACCAGAACATGTTGAACAACCTCAAGATCAGCACTCGACTACTGGGTGGCATCGCCATCCTGCTGTTGCTGACCATCGGCATCATCCTGCCGGTGGTGTTGTCCAACCTGAGCGCCATGAGCGAGCGGGCCGAGCAGCGCCAGCTTCAGGATCTGTACCAGTCCCTGCGCGCCTCCATTGACGCCCAGTCCCAGCGGGCCGAGGCACTGGCCGCCACGGTGAGCAACATCCCCGAGATCCAGGCCGCCTTCGCCGCCAGGGACCGGGACCGCCTGGCCGAATTGACCGTGCCCATCTTCGACAATATGCGCCAGTCCCATGGCATCGATCAGTTCCAGTTCCATCTTGCCCCCGCCATTGCCTACCTGCGAGTGCATCGGGTTGACCGTCACGGAGACGACCTGTCGTCCTTTCGCAATACCGTGGTAGAGACCAACCGCAGCCGGCGTTCGATCCAGGGCCTGGAGCGGGGCGTGGCCGGCCTGGGCGTGCGCGGTGTAGTGCCCATGATGCACCAGGGTCAGCACACCGGTTCCGTGGAATTCGGACTCACCTTCGGTCAGCCCTTCTTCGACGATTTCACCCGCCAGTTCGGCGCCGGGGCCGGTCTGCACATCCCCGCAGAAGGCAGTTTCACCACCTTTGCCAGCACCATCGGTGAACGTCCCCTGCTGAGTGCCGATGAGCTTGCCCGTGCCCAGCGCGGTGAAACGGTCATCCGTCAGCTGGAGCACCGGGGCACGCCGGTGGCCGTGTACGGTCGCGTCATCAATGACTTTGCCGGTCAGCCCGTGGGTGTGCTGGAACTGATGGTGGACCGCAGTGACTATGTCAGCGGCTATCGGGATGCCTTTGCCTCGGTCGCAGGCGTGGGCGTGCTGGTCCTTCTGTTGGGTCTGGTATTTGCCTGGTTCATTGCCCGCAGTATCGTCAAGCCCCTGTGCTTCACCGTGGCCCGCCTGGATGACATCTCCAAGGGTGACGGAGATCTGACCCAGCGCCTGCCCGTCGAGGGCAATAATGAGCTGTCCCAGCTGGCTACCGCATTCAATACCTTCGTCGCCAAGATCCAGGACCTGGTCAAGCAGGTGGCGGGGGCCACCGCCCAGCTGGCCGCTGCCTCCGAGGAGCTGTCCGCCACCAGTGATCAGACCACCCAGCAGGTCCGTCGTCAGCAGAGCGAGACCGACCAGGTGGCCACGGCCATGAACGAGATGACAGCCACGGTCCAGGAAGTGGCCCGCAATGCCACCGAGGCCGCCCACGCGGCCCGTGAAACGGATTCCGAGGCCAGTGCCGGGCGGGACGTGGTGGGTACCACCATTCGCTCCATCGAATCCCTGGCCAGTGAGGTCGAGAACGCCGCCGAGGTAATCCAGCGGCTGTCCGCCGACAGTGAGGAGATCGGCAAGGTGCTGGACGTGATCCGGGGCATCGCCGAGCAGACCAATCTGCTGGCCCTGAACGCCGCCATCGAGGCGGCCCGTGCCGGTGAACAGGGCAGGGGCTTTGCGGTGGTGGCCGACGAGGTCCGCACCCTGGCCTCCCGTACCCAGGACTCCACACACACCATCCAGGAGATGATCGAGCGTCTGCAGGGCAATGCCAGCGGTGCGGTCAAGGTCATGGAGAAGGGCCGGGAACAGGCCAAGGGCAGCGTGGAACAGGCGGCCCGGGCTGGACAGTCCCTGGAGACCATTACCGGCTCCGTGGCCCGCATCACCGATATGAACACCCAGATCGCCAGTGCCGCCGAGGAGCAGTCCGCCGTGGCCGAGGAGATCAATCGCAACGTGGTGAATATCAGTCAGGCCGTGGACGAGACCGCATCCGGTTCCCAGCAGATCAGCACCGCCAGCGAAGAACTGGCCCGCCTGGCGGCCGAACTGCAGTCCATGGTGGGGCAGTTCAGGACATAAGGGATACTCCCCGTAGGAGGCCCGACCCCGGGCCGAACAACGGTGTATGCTTTAACTACGCTGTTCGGCCCGAAGTCGGGCCTCCTACGCGGGCGGTGCGACCTCGCCCGGTGCCTGAACATGACCTTCCTGTATCGCCTTCAGAGATACGGCGTCAGCAACCTCGCTGCGCCGTTTCTCAGTCGCACGGGGACGGAGTATCCCTGGCTTTCGGCCAGACTCACGGGCCGGGCTTCCTGCTTGCGTCCCTCCACCCAGTCCTCCATCTGCCGCCCCAGTTCCGGGTCCAGGCATTCCAGGTTGAATTCGAAGTTCAGCCGCAGGCTGCGGGGGTCCCAGTTGGCGGAGCCCAGCAGCAGCCATTGACCGTCCACAATCATGAGTTTTGAGTGATCGAAGGGCGGTGGTGTGAGCCAGATGTGGCAGCCCCGCTCCAGCAATTGCCAGTGCATGGCCTGCGAAGCCCACTGTACGAGGCGCAGATTGCCCCGTTGCGGCAGGAGGATATCCACCCGCAAGCCACGCAGGGCGGCGCTGTTGAGCGCGGAGATCAATGAGCCATCGGGCAGGAAGTAGGGGGTCACCACGGTGATGCTCTCGCGGGCCTCCGCCAGGGCCGCAAGGATGAGCTGACGCAGGGTCTCGAAATCCTCATCGGGCCCGTCCGGCACACCCCGTGCCGCAGAATTACCGGCCCAGGACAGGGCAGGGAACCAGTCCTCGCCTTCCAGGAGATCACCGCCTGCGAAATGCCAGTCATCGGCGAATACCCGTTGCATCTGGGCCACCACGGGACCCTTTACACGAAAATGCAGATCCTGAACCGGATGCCTGATCGCCGTTTCCAGATTATGGCCTGCACGCAGGTTCATGCCACCGGTGAAACCCGTATGGCCATCCACCACCAGCAACTTGCGATGATTGCGCAGGTTGAAGGCGGCCAGTGACAGCGGCAGGTGCATGGGCAAAAACAGTCGGGCCGCAATGCCTGCCCGGCGCAGCGCCCGCTGCATGCTGCGCCGACTGTAGCGCACACCCACCCCATCGATGAGCACCCGCACGGTCACACCCCGTTCATGGGCCCGGATCAGGGCATCCCTGAACTGTGCTCCCGTCGAATCGTGGTCAAAAATGTAGGTGGCCAGGGCGATGCTGTGGCTGGCCGATTCGATGGCCTGGAGCATGGCAGGGTAGGCGGCCTCGCCGTTTAGCAGGGGCTCCATGAGATTGCCACCACTGTAGGGAAACGGGCTCAGGGCATCCCCGGCGCGCTTCAGGGGGCGCCAACGGGGATCTATCAGGGGCGGTGCCACGGGTTGCGGGAGTCGACCATGACCCGCCGCTTCACGCAGGGCACGGGCACGGTGTTTGATGCGGTTCACCCCCAGCAGCCAGTAAAGGATCGATCCGCCCAGGGGCATCAGCATGATGAACCCCACCCAGGCGATCACCGCACGGGTATCGCGTTTGTAGAGCAGGGCATGTCCGGCGCTGTACAGGGAAAAGCCGAGGACCAGCAAGGCGAAAAGGCTGGCGAGGAGGGCGTGGAAGGTGTCCATCTTTGCAAGGATGAAGGAGGAAGGGGGAAGGATGAAAGGGGTGCTGCGTGAGGGGAAAGGCGTGAGGCGTGAAACCACCCCCCCCTGACCCTACCCCATGAGGAGGAGGGGATTGAAAATTGGCACTTGCGCCCATCGGGCCAGCCGGTGCCCTCCTCGCCTAACGCCTAACGTCCTTACCCGGCCTTTTCCACCGGCAGGCCCGCGCTCTTCCATTCCGGGTAGCCGTCTTCCATGCGCCGGGCGCGGAAACCCTTTTCCCGCAGGTTGTGCACGGCATCGTAGGCCAGTACACAGTAGGGGCCACGGCAGTAGGCGACGATCTCCCGCCTGGGGTCCAGCTGTCCCAGTCGGGTCTCCAGTTCCTCCAGGGGGATGTTCACGGCGCCGGGCACGTGGCCGGCACGGAACTCCGCCTCGGGTCGCACGTCCACCACGGTGACCTCGCCGCTGCGGATACGTGCCAGCAGCTGATCAACGGGGATCGGTTCCATGGCGTCCCGGGGATCCAGGTGCTGGTGGACCAGGCGATCCACGTCGGGGAGGTGGCGGCGGGCCACCTGGCGCAGGGCCTCCATGAGGGCGACCACGTCATCCCCCGCCAGGCTGTACATGACCCGCTGCCCCTGGCGCCGGGACTCCACCAGACCCGCCTGGCGCAGCTGCTGCAGATGCTGGGAGGTATTGGCCACGCTCTGGCCGCTCAGGCCTGCCAGCTCATCCACACCCCGGGACCCCTGGGCGAGGAATTCCAGCAGCTCCAGGCGATTACCGTGGCTCAGGGCCTTGCCCAGACGGGCGAACTGGGCCAGCAACAGGTGCTTGATGTTCGGGCTTGACATGGGCTCATTAGAGCGCGAAACTGCCCCCCATGCAATATTCAATTGATTGATTGAATATTGCATGGGGGTGAGGAGTCAGGCGATAAGCGAGAGGTGTGAACCCTGTCCCCATCAGCCCCGTCTCATCCCTGAGAGCTCACGCTTCACGTACACAGAGACTCCGCCATGACTGAATGGATCACCAGCAACGAGGCTGCCCTGCGGCTCGGTTTCTTTCTCGGCATACTGGCTCTGCTGATCGGTGCCGAGGCGGCGTTGCCCCGGCGCCAGCGCATGCTCACCCGTCTGCAACGCTGGACCAGCAACTTGGGCATCGTGGTCATCAACACCGTGGTCCTGCGCCTGTTGTTCCCCGCGGCAGCGGTGGGCATGGCCCTGTTCGCCCAGTCCGCCGGCTGGGGTATCTTCAATACCTTCCAGATCCCCTTCTGGGTCGCCGTGATCGTCTCGGTGCTGGTGTTGGATTTCATGATCTGGCTGCAGCACGTGATGGTCCACGCGGTGCCGGCCCTGTGGCGTCTGCACCGGGTGCATCACGCGGACCTGGATTTCGACGTCACCACCGGTCTGCGCTTTCACCCCCTGGAAATCATCCTGTCCATGGCGATCAAGTTCGGCGTGATCGCCCTGCTGGGTGCGCCGGTGCTGGCGGTGATCCTGTTCGAGATCCTGTTGAACGCCACCTCCATGTTCAATCACAGCAACCTGCGCCTGCCCCTGGGCCTGGACCGGGTGTTGCGCTGGTTCGTTGTCACCCCGGACATGCACCGGGTGCATCACTCCGTGGAGGATGACGAGACCAACTCCAATTTCGGCTTCAACCTGCCCTGGTGGGACCGCCTGTTCGGTACCTACAAGGCCCAGCCCCGGGACGGCCACGAGGCCATGACCATCGGCATCTCCACCTTCCGGGATCCGCGCCAGTGCGACGGGCTCAAGGGCATGTTGCTGATGCCCTTTGTGGGCAAGGTCACCGACTACGCCATCAATCGCAGACACTGGGAGAAGCCGTCGTGAATCAGGGCAGACTCTGGCTACGCCTGGGACTCGGCCTGCTGCTCCTGGCCGGCATCGTCCTCGCGGTGATGAACCGGGAGGCCTTCACCGTGGAGGCCCTGGAGACACGGGTCGGTGAACTGGGCATGGCGGCGCCGTTGTTGTTCATGGCCCTGTACGCCCTGGGGGCGGTGTTCTTTCTGCCCGGCTCGGTGCTGACCCTGGCCGCCGGCGCCCTGTTCGGCCCCCTGTGGGGCACCCTCTATGCCCTGGTGGGCGCCACCCTGGGTGCCACCCTGTCCTTCCTGGTGTCACGGCACCTGGCGGGTCAGTGGGTGCGCAAGCGGGTGGGGGGGCGGCTGTCCACGCTCATACGGGGCGTGGAACGGGAAGGCTGGCGCTTCGTGGCCTTTACCCGGCTGGTGCCCCTGTTTCCCTTCAACCTGCTCAATTACGCCCTGGGACTCACCCGTATCCCCCTGTGGCATTACGTGCTGGCGAGTTTCGTGTGCATGGCCCCCGGTGCCCTGGCCTATGTCTGGCTCGGTTACGCGGGTCGCGAGGCAGTGGCCGGCGGGGAAGGGATGATCCAGACCGTGCTCATCGCCCTGGCGCTCCTGGCCGCGGTGATGTTCCTGCCACGCCTGGTGAGCCGTCTGCATGGCGGCCAGGAGCTCTCGGTGCAGGAACTGAACCAGGCCCTGGCCGAAGGCCGAGTGACCCTGGTGGATGTGCGCAGCCCCGAGGAATACGGCCAGGGCCACATACAGGGGGCCGTGCCGGTGCCCCTGGATGAACTGCTGGCCGACCCACAGCGGGTGGCCGGGGCCCATGAACAACCCCTGGCCCTGATCTGTCGCACCGACCGGCGCTCCGCCAAGGCCTGGCGTGCCCTGCATCAGGCGGGCGTCGAGGATGCCGTGGTCGTGGTGGGAGGCATGGAGGCCTGGGAACGATGCGGGTTTCCGGTCAGCCGTTGAACACCACACCGGACCGCGCGCCTGGCACGGGAGCGGACACCCCCTGGCTGTCCGTGGTGATCCCCGCCCGTAACGAGGCCGACAACATCCGGGGCCTGCTCCAGGCCCTGGCGCCCCTGCGCCAGCGGGGTGCCGAACTGATCCTGGTGGATGGGGACAGCACCGATGACACCCGGGCACTGGCCTCTGGATACGTTGATCACTTGCTGCAAACTGGCCGGGGCAGGGCGCTGCAGATGAACGCGGGCGCCGCGCTGGCCCGGGGTCAGGTGTTGTGGTTTCTCCATGCCGACACGGACATCCCCAGGGAGGTGGACAGGCACATCCGCGAGGCCCTGGAACAGCGTCCCTGGGGGCGTTTCAACGTGCGTCTCTCCGGCCGGCATCCCCTGCTGCGGGTGGTGGAGCGGGCCATGAACCTGCGTTCCTGCCTCACCGGCATCGCCACCGGCGACCAGGGCATGTTCATGTCCCGACAGGACTTTCAGTCCCTGGGCGGTTACCCCGAAATCGGGATCATGGAAGACATCACCCTGAGCGCCCGGCTCAAGGGCGCCCTGGGTCGCCCCGCCTGTGTCCGCACACCACTGATCACCTCCAGCCGACGCTGGGAGCGCCACGGCATCCTGCGCACCATCCTACTCATGTGGTGGCTGCGTCTCGCCTATGCCCTGGGGATCAGTCCCGAACGCCTGGCCCGGTGGTACCCATGACCCGGCTCCAGGTATTCGCCCGGGCCCCGCGCCCCGGTCAGACCAAGACGCGGCTCATCCCGGCCCTGGGCCCGCAAGGGGCGGCGGTGCTACACGCTGCCATGATCTACCGCAGCCTGGAGACCGCCCTCAGTGCCGGGCTCGGCGAGGTGGAACTCTGGTGCGCCGACCATCCCGACGACCCCTTCATGGAGGAATGTGCGCGCCGCTTCCAGGTCACCCTGCGCCAGCAACAGGGCAGTGACCTGGGGCAGCGGATGTTCAACGCCCTGAAAGATGCCCGCCAGGCGGGACACCATGCCCTGCTCATGGGCACCGACTGTCCGGCCCTGAGCGGGGCGCACCTGCGCCAGGCCAGCCACTGGCTCGACCAGGGTGCAGGGCTGGTGCTGGGACCGGCGGAGGATGGCGGCTATGTGCTGATCGGCGCCGGGCGCCTGGAGGAGGGCCTGTTCACGGACATGCCCTGGGGAACCGATGCGGTTCTGCACGAAACCCTCACCCGCGCTGCCCGTCTGGAGCTTGCGGTGAAAACCCTCCCGCCCCTGCCGGACATGGACCGGCCCGAGGACCTGGTGCGTCTCGGCTTGTT
>SR_TP_S13solDRAFT_1000310_pt1 | contig 21828 bp, 21 predicted proteins | sample SodReaTP_S13sol_FD_11159 | JGI IMG/M metagenome (IMG submission 11159)
CCCGCCGATGATCGGCTGGGCCGCGGTCACCGGCTCGGTCGCGCCGGAGTCGCTGCTGCTCTTCGCCCTGATCTTCTTCTGGACGCCGCCGCACTTCTGGGCGCTCGCGCTCTACCGCTGCGGCGACTACGCCCGCGCCGGCGTGCCGATGCTGCCGGTGGTGGCCGGCGAGGCCGCGACCAAGCGCCAGATCCTGCTCTACAGCCTGATCCTGCTGCCGCTGGCGCCGGCGCCGGCGCTGCTCGACATCGCCGGGCCGCTCTACGGCGCCGCGGCGCTGCTGCTCGGCCTGCTGTTCCTGCTCTGCGCCCTGGCGGTGCTGCGCGCGCCGGCGGGAGCGGGCACCGACCGTGCGGCCAAGCGCCTCTTCGGCTTCTCGATCCTCTATCTCTTCCTGCTCTTCGCCCTGCTGATCCTTGATCGCGGGCAGGGGCTGCTCGCCGGCATGGGCTGAGCCATGGACCCGAACGATCAGAGCCGGCGGCCGGGCAGCTCCGAGGTGCATCGCCGCAAGCGCGGCAAGAACCTCGCGGTGCTGGCGGCGCTGCTCGCCTTCATCGTGCTGATCTACTTCGTATCGCTCGTCCGGATGGGAGGCTGACGATGGCCGAACAAGACCGCGACCAGACCGCTGCCGCCGGTCGCAACGCCCGCCTGGCGCTGCTGCTCGGCGGTCTCGTCTTCGGCATGATCGGGCTGTCCTTCGCGGCCGTGCCGCTCTACGACCTCTTCTGCCGGGTGACCGGCTACGGCGGCACCACCCAGGTCGCCGAGGCGGCGCCGGAGACGGCCAGCGAGCGCAGCGTCCGCATCCGCTTCAACGCCGACGTCAACCAGCGGCTGCCCTGGTCCTTCCGTCCCGAGATGCGCGAGCAGGAGCTGCGCATCGGCGAGAGCGGTCTGGTCTTCTATCAGGCCAAGAACCTCTCGGCGCGGCCGACGGTCGGCACCGCCGTCTACAACGTCACCCCCTTCAAGGCCGGCGCCTACTTCCACAAGGTGCAGTGCTTCTGCTTCGAGGAGCAGAAGCTGCAGCCCGGCGAGGAGATGGAGATGGGGGTGAGTTTCTACGTCGACCCGGCGATCCTCGACGATCCCGACATCGACGACCTGCATACCATCACGCTGTCCTACACCTTCTTCCGCGAGCTGGACGACTGGCACGCGGAGCAGGACGAGCAGCAGATCAGCCATGCGGCGCCGGCGGCCGGCGCCTCGAGGCAGCAGTGAGCGGCGACCCGCGCCGCGCCTGGGGGAAGAGAGCATGAGCAGCGACACGCACGCCAAACCCGAGCATCCCTACCACCTGGTCGATCCCAGCCCCTGGCCGCTGATCGGCGCCATCGCCGGCGGCCTGCTGGCCATCGGCATGGTGATCTTCATGCACGACGGCGGCCCCTGGCTGATGGTGCTGGGCGTGGCGCTGGTCATCGCCACGATGTTCGGCTGGTGGCGCCAGGTCATCCGCGAGGCGCACGAGCAGGGCCACCACACGCCGATCGTCCAGCTCGGCCTGCGCTACGGCATGCTGCTCTTCATCGCCTCGGAGGTGATGTTCTTCGCCGCCTTCTTCTGGGCCTACTTCGACGCCGCGCTCTTCTTCGACGAGGCGATCCAGGTGGAGCGGGTGGCCGCGACCGGCGGCGTCTGGCCGCCGGAGGGGGTGATCACCTTCGACCCCTTCGACCTGCCCTTCCTCAACACCCTGATCCTGCTGCTCTCGGGCTGCACCGTGACCTGGGCGCACCACGCGCTGCGCGAGGGCGACCGCAAGGGCACGCTGCAGGGCCTGGCGCTGACCGTGCTGCTGGGCGTGCTCTTCACCTCGCTGCAGGCCTACGAGTACAGCCACGCCGCCTTCGGCTTCCGCGACGGCATCTACTCCTCGACCTTCTACATGGCGACCGGCTTCCACGGCTTCCACGTGATCGTCGGCACGATCTTCCTGGCGGTCTGCTGGTTCCGGGCCTACGCCGGGCAGTTCAAGCCCGACCACCACTTCGGCTTCGAGGCGGCGGCCTGGTACTGGCACTTCGTGGACGTGGTCTGGCTGTTCCTCTTCGTCTCCATCTACTGGTGGGGCGCCGGGGACGTGCTGCTCTGAGCCCGCGCCGCGAAGAGCGGCGGCGATGAGCGGCACGGGCTACCAGCGCCGCGTCTCGCCCTTCGCCGCCGGCCTGGGCTGCCGCTGCCCGAACTGCGGCCGCGGCCGCCTCTTCGACGGCTTCCTGACCGTGGCCGAGCGCTGCACGGTCTGCGGCCTGGACCTGAAGAGCGCCGACAGCGGCGACGGCCCGGCCGTCTTCCTGATCTTCCTGCTGGGCGCCCTGGTGGTGCCGGCGGCGCTGCTGCTGGAGTCGATCGCCTCGCTGCCGCTCTGGCTGCACGCGCTGCTCTGGGGCGTGGTGATCCTGGGCGGCGCCATCGCGCTGCTGCGGCCCTTCAAGGCGACGCTGATCGCCCTGCAGTACCGCCACCGCGCCAGCGACAGCGGCAACACACGCTACGAGGACTAGGACCCGGTATCCCGTGACCTTCCGCCCCCGCCTCTGGCCGACGCTGATCGCCCTGCCGGCGCTGGCCCTGCTGCTCGCCCTGGGTTTCTGGCAGCTGGAGCGCCGCGAGTGGAAGCAGGATCTGCTGGCGGAGCTGGAATCCCGGCAGGCGGCGGCGCCGATCGCCCTGCCGCAGCGCCTGGATCCGCAAGCGCTGGAGTTCCGCCGCGTGCGCCTGCGCGGCGCGCTGCAGCACGAGCGCGAGCTCTACTGGGCGGCCCGCACCCTCGACGGCCGCAGCGGCTACCACGTGCTGACGCCGCTACGCCTGGAGGACGGGCGCGAGGTGCTGCTGGACCGCGGCTGGCTGGCGCCGGAGCAGCTCGACCGCGCGACGCGGCGCGAGGCGCTGCCGCCGCTGGAGGTGGCAGTGGTGGCGACGGCGCGGCGCGGCGGCTGGGGCGGTCCCGGCTGGGCCTCCTGGCTCAGGCCGGCCAACGATCCCGAGGGCAACCGCTGGCTCTGGCCCGACCTGCCGGCCATGGCCGAGGCGGCCCGGCTGGAGGCGCCGGTGACCCGGCTCTACTTCGTCGCCGAGCCGGGCGAGCTGCCGGCGCCGCCGCTGGCCCGCGGCAGCGACCTGGAGCTGCGCGACAACCACCTGCAGTACGCGCTCTTCTGGTTCGCCATGGCGGCGGCGCTGCTGCTCATCTATCTGCTGTTTCATCGCCGACCGCCCGGTGGGCGGCCTGCTGGATCAGCTTCATGACCTCGAGCGGCTCGGCCTTCAGCAGGTTGAGCTCGATGTCGTAGCGCTCGCCGTCGGTGAGCACGATGCGGATGCCCTTGGCGAAGAGGCGGCGCTTGATCGTCGCCTGCTGCACCGCCTCCCAGGGCAGCGGCTCGGGGCCGCGGCGCCGGTCGATCAGCCCGTCTTCGGCGATCACCACCACGGGTCCGCGGATGCGCAGTTCGCTGCCGATCATCAGCAGGGCCACCGCCGGGATGCCGATCAGCAAGGCGGCGCCGGCCCACTCCTCGCTCAGGCCGTACTCCCAGAGCCGGGCGAAGCCGATCACCATCAGCACCGACAGCATGATCATGAAGGGCCAGGTCTTGCGGGGGTCGAAGTAGAAGCTGGCGATCGGCTTGCGCAGGAGGGGTTTCATCCCGGATGCTCGCGGGGTCCGATCGGCCATCGCCCGCGCCCTTTCGTTACAGAGTGGAAGATTGCATGTCCGCCTATCAGGTTCTGCACGACCGTTTCAAGCGTCTCGGTGCCCTCGCCGGCGCGGAATCCATGCTGCACTGGGACATGGCGGCGATGATGCCGCCCGGCGGCGCCGAGGCGCGCGCCGAGCAGCTGGCGGCGCTGCAGGTGCTGCGGCACGAGATCCTGACCGCCGAGGACACCGGAGCGCTGCTGCAGGAGGCGGCCGGAGAGGCGCTCGACCCCTGGCGCGGCGCCAACCTGCGCGAGATGCGCCGGGCCTGGATCGGCGCCACGGCGCTGGAGCCGCGGCTGGTGGAGGCCTTCGCCAAGGCCTGCCGGCGCTGCGAGATGATCTGGCGCTCGGCGCGGCCGGAGGCCGACTTCGCGGCGGTGCGGCCGGCCCTGCGGGAGGTGCTGGACCTGGTGCGCGAAACGGCGGCGGCGCGCGGCGAGGCGCTGGGCCTGGCGCCCTACGACGCGCTGCTGGAGCAGTACCAGCCGGGGCTCCGGGCGGCCCGCGTGGAGGCGCTCTTCGCGCCGCTGCGGGCCGCCCTGCCGGCGCTGATCGAGGGCGCGCTGGAGCGCCAGGCCCGCGCGCCGCAGCCGCGCCGGCCGGCGGGTTCCTTCCCGCAGGCGCGGCAGGAGGCCCTGGCGCGCCGGCTGATGGAACGGCTCGGCTTTCCCTTCGGCCAGGGGCGCCTCGACACCTCGCTGCATCCCTTCTCCGGCGGTACGCCCGACGACCTGCGCATCACCACCCGCTGGGACGAGGACGACTATGCCTCCTCCCTGATGGGCGTGCTGCACGAGACCGGCCACGCCCTCTACGAGGCCGGCCTGCCCAAGGACTGGCGCCTGCAGCCGGTCGGCGAGGCGCGCGGCATGGCGGTGCACGAGAGCCAGTCGCTGCTGCTGGAGATGCAGGCCTGCCGCAGCCCGGCCTTCCTCGCCTTCCTCGAGCCGCTGCTGGCCGAGACCTTCGGCCCCGACCCGGCCTGGGAGGCCGACAACCTCTATCGCCTGGCCACCCGGGTCGAGCGCGGCTTCATCCGCGTCGATGCCGACGAGGTGACCTACCCCGCCCACGTGCTGCTGCGCTGCGACCTGGAGCCGGCGCTGCTGTCGGGCGACCTGCCCCTGGAGGAGCTGCCGGGCGCCTGGAACGAGGCCTCGCGGAGGCTGCTCGGCATCGTCCCGCCGGACGACCGCCTCGGCTGCCTGCAGGACATCCACTGGTACGACGGCGCCTTCGGCTACTTCCCCACCTACACCCTGGGGGCCATGGCCGCCGCCCAGCTCTTCCGCGCCGCCGTGGCGGCCGAGCCGGAGATCCCCGAGGCCATCGGCCGCGGCGACTTCTCGGCCCTGCTCGCCTGGCTGCGCCGCGAGATCCACGCGCAGGGCGCCCTGCCGGAGTGGGAGGAGCTGATCGAGCAGGCCAGCGGCCGCCCGCTCGACCCTGAGATCTATCTGGCCCACCTGCGCGCGCGCTATCTGGAGGGGTGAACAGGCCGGCCGCCCCTACAGCATCTCCAGCGGCTGCGGGCCCTTCGGCGGGGGGAAGGCGGCGTCGAGGGTGGCGAGGTCCTCGTCGGTCAGGCGCAGGTCCAGGGCGGCGCGGTTGTCGTGCAGGTGGGCCGGCGTGGCGGCCTTGGGGATGGCGAGGATTCCCTCCTGTCGCAGCAGCCAGGCCAAGGCCACCCGTGCCGGCGTCGCCTCGTGGCGCGCGGCCACCTCGCTCAGCGCGCGGCGGCCCAGCAGGCGGCCCTGCTCGATCGGCGAGTAGGCCATGACCGGCACCCCGTGCGCCCGGCACCAGGGCAGCAGGTCGCCCTCGATGCCGCGGCGCGAGAGGTTGTAGAGCAGCTGGTTCGCGGCGAGCGCCTCGCCGCCGGCCAGGGAGACCAGTTCCGCGCAGTCGTCGCGGTCGAGGTTGCTGACGCCCCAGTGGCGGATCTTGCCGGCGCGCCGCAGCGCCTCGAAGCCCTCCAGCGTCTCCTGCAGCGGCCAGGAGCCGCGCCAGTGCAGCAGGTAGAGGTCGAGGCGGTCGGTGCCGAGGCGGCGCAGGCTGGCCTCGCAGGCCTTGACCGTGCCCTGCCGGCTCGCGTTCTGGGGCAGCACCTTGCTGACCAGGAAGACGCCGTCGCGGCGCCCGGCCAGGGCCTCGCCCACCACCTGCTCGGCCCCGCCGCTGCCGTACATCTCGGCGGTGTCGATCAGCCCCAGGCCGAGATCGAGCCCGAGCCTGAGCGCGTCGGCCTCGGCGCCGGCGCGCCGGGCATCCTCGCCCATCCCCCAGGTGCCGAGCCCCAGTGCCGGCACGGCCTCGCCGCCGGGCAGGATTACGCCGGGAACCGCGCTGTCGGTCATGCTGTCCTCTTCTCTCGTGGTGGCCGGTCCAGCCTGGACCGTCGCCGTCCGGGCATCAACCGCCGTGCCGCCCTTCCGGTGCCTTGTTCGCTCCCGGACGCGCGACTAGAGTGGGCCGCCCCGAGGAACGGATGCGGATCATGCGCTACATTTCCACCCGCGGCCAGGCGCCGGCGCTGGGTTTCGACGAGGTGCTGCTGACCGGCCTGGCGCGCGACGGCGGGCTCTACCTGCCGGCGCAGTGGCCGCGGCTGGAGCCCGAGACCCTGCGCGCGCTCGCCGGCCGCCCCTATGCCGAGATCGCCGCCGCGGTGATGCGGCCCTTCGTCGCCGGCTCGGCGATCGAGGGGCGCTTCGACGCCCTGGTGGACGAGGCCTACGCCGGCTTCGACCATGCCGCCGTGGTGCCGCTGCGCCAGCTCGACGCCAACGACTGGCTGCTGGAGCTCTTCCACGGCCCGACGCTGGCCTTCAAGGACGTGGCCATGCAGTTCCTCGGCCGCGTCTTCGACGCGCTGCTGGAGGAACGCGACGAGCGCGTGACGATCCTCGGGGCCACCTCCGGCGACACCGGTGCCGCGGCGGTCGAGGCCTTCGCCGGGCGCGCCCGGGTCGACCTCTTCATCCTGCACCCCGAGGGCCGGGTCTCCGAGGTGCAGCGCCGGCAGATGACGACGGTGCAGGCCGACAACGTCCACAACCTGGCGATCCGCGGCACCTTCGACGACTGCCAGGACCTGGTGAAGGCCTGCTTCAACGACCACGGCTTCCGCGACGGCCTGCGGCTCTCGGCGATCAACTCCATCAACTGGGCACGGGTGATGGCGCAGATCGTCTACTACGTCTCCGCCGCGCTCTCGCTGGGCGCGCCCGAGCGGCGCGTCGCTTTCAGCGTGCCGACCGGCAACTTCGGCAATGTTTTCGCCGCCCATGCCGCGCGGACCATGGGGCTGGGGATCGAGCGGCTGGTGGTGGCCTCCAACAGCAACGACATCCTGACCCGCTTCTTCGAGCGCGGCGAGATGGCCATCGAGGGCGTCACGCCGACCCTCTCGCCCTCCATGGACATCCAGGTCTCCAGCAACTTCGAGCGGCTGCTCTTCGAGCTGCTGGACGGCGAGGGGGTGGCGGTGGCCGAGACGCTCGCCGGCTTCCGCCGCGAGGGCCGCTTCAGCGTGCCGCAGGGCGCGCTCGAGCGGGTGCGGGCCGGCTTCGAGGGCTTCCGGCTCGACGATGCCGGCACGCTGGCCGAGATCGCCCGCTGCCGCGCCGCCAGCGGCGAGGTGGTGGACCCGCACAGCGCCGTCGGCCTGGCGGCCGCCCGGGCCTGCCGCGGCGACCCCGCGGTGCCCATGGTCACCCTGGCCACGGCCCATCCGGCCAAGTTCCCGGATGCGGTGGAACGGGCGGTCGGCTTCCGTCCGGCGCTGCCGCCGCGCCTCGCCGACCTGCACGAGCGTCCGGAGCGCATGACCGTGGTCCCGGCCGACGAGGCGCAGCTCAAGAGCTTCGTGGCGGCGCGCGCGCGGCTCGGCGAGGGCCTGTCGGCGAGCGCTGCCCGGGGGGCCGCATGAGCGTGAAGGTCACGCGTCTCGACAACGGCCTCACCGTCGCCAGCGACGCCATGGCCGAGGCGCAGTCGGTCTCGCTCGGCGTCTGGATCGGCGTCGGCACGCGCCACGAGGCGGCGGAGCAGAACGGCGTCGCGCACCTGCTGGAGCACATGACCTTCAAGGGCACGCCCGGCCGCTCGGCCCAGGCCATCGCCGAGGAAATCGAGGCGGTGGGCGGGCACCTCAACGCCTACACCGGGCGCGAGATCACCGCCTACCACGCCAAGGTGCTGGCCGAGGACCTGCCGCTCGGCCTGGAGCTGATCGCCGACATCCTGCAGCGCTCGCTCTTCGACCCGGCCGAGCTGGAGCGCGAGCGCCAGGTGGTGCTGCAGGAGATCGGCCAGGCCGAGGACACGCCCGACGACATCGTCTTCGACCACTTCCAGGAGACGGCCTACCCGGACCAGGGCGTGGGCCGGCCGGTGCTGGGCCGCCCGGAGATCGTCGCCCGGCTGGGCCGCGAGGAGGTGATCGCCTTCCAGCGCGCGGGTTACGGCGCCGAGCGCATGGTCCTGGCCGCGGCCGGCGCGGTCGAGCACGAGTGCCTGGTGGCGCTGGCGGAGCGGCACTTCGCCGAGCTGCCGCGCGCCTGCCGCGCCGTGGCGGACCGGCCGGCCTATCGCGGCGGCGACTTCCGCGAGGCGCGCGACCTGGAGCAGGTGCACCTGCTGCTGGGCTTCGAGGGGCTGGGCTTCCGCGATCCCGACTACCACGCCTGCGCGGTCTTCTCCTCGGCCTTCGGCGGCGGCATGTCTTCGCGGCTGTTCCAGGAGCTGCGCGAGCGCCGCGGCCTGGTCTACTCGGTCTTCTCCTTCTCGGCGGCCCAGGTCGACAGCGGCCTCTTCGGCGTCTACGCCGGCACCGGCGAGCGCGAGGCGGCGGAGCTCCTGCCGCTGGTCTGCGAGGAATGGCAACGGGTCGCCGCCGACGGCCTGAGCGAGGCCGAACTGGCCCGTGCCAAGGCGCAGCTGCGCGCGAGCGTCGCCATGGGCCGGGAGCGCAGCGAGAATCGCGCCGAGCATCTGGCGAGCCAGATCCTGGTGCACGGCCGGCCGATGCCGCCGGCGGAGATCCTGGCCAAGGTGGAGGCGGTCGACCAGGCGGCGGTGCGCCGCGTCGCCGGGCGGCTGCTGGGCAGCGCGCCCACGCTCGCCGCCCTCGGCCCGCTGGCCGGCGTGGAAGACTACGAGCGCCTGCGCGCGCGGCTCGGGGCTCGCGCGGCAGCCTCCGCTTCGGCCTGAGGCGCTGCCGGTGCTGCGGCCGCTGCTCGGAGGCGGGCCCGCCGGCCCGGTGCTGAGCCAAGGACGGATCTCGCTGCGCCCGCCGCAGGGGCGCGACTTCGCCGCCTGGGCCGAGCTGCGGGCCACGAGCCGGGCCTTCCTGGAGCCCTGGGAGCCGAGCTGGCCGGCCGACGCGCTGACGCGCAGCGCCTATCGCTGGCGGCTGCGGCACTACGAGCGCGACCAGCGCGAGGGCTGGGGCTACAGCTTCTTCATCCTGCGGCAGGCCGACAAGGCGCTGCTCGGCGGCATCTCGCTGAGCAACCTGCGCCGCGGGGTCGCCCAGGCCGGCAGCCTCGGCTACTGGATCGGCGCGCCCCATGCGCGGCAGGGCTACATGAGCGAGGCGCTCTTCGCCCTGCTGGACTTCTCCTTCGGCCCGCTCGGGCTGCATCGCGTGGAGGCAGCCTGCCTGCCGCACAACGCGGCCAGCCGCCGGCTGCTGCTGAAGCTGGGATTCGAGGAGGAGGGGTTGGCGCGCGGCTATCTGCGCATCGCCGGGCGCTGGCAGGATCACGTGCTCTACGGCCTGCTGGCCGAGGACTTCGGCGCGAAGCGGCGGCAACTGCTGGAGAGAACCTGATCCGATCCCGAAAAGCAGAACGGGCGGAGCCGCCCCGCGGCCCGCCCGTCAGCCTTGTCGCGTCAGGTCTCGCTGCACGTGTCAGCCCAGCAGGCTGGTGACGACCGTCAGGAGGCTGGCCGCGATCACGAAGGAGATGCCGAAGGTGTGGTGGATGCTCATGCTCCGCACTCCGCAGGACCGTGGTTGCTCGGGATCGCACGCATGCGTTCCAAGCGAGGATATGGACCTCTTCGCTGCGGCGCACAATACACGCTGAAGCAGAGCACCACTGCAGCCGACGCATGGCCCGCCGGCGCGGCCGGGAGGCCGCGACCGACCCCTACAGCCGCTTGCGGAAATAGACGCGATCGTAGTCCTGCTCCCGGCCTCGGCCGGTCTCCTCCCAGCCGTGGCGGCGATAGAGCGACTGATTCTCGGTCATCAACTCGTGCGTGTAGAGGCGCAGCTCGTCCAGGCCGCGCCGCCGGGCCTCCGCCTCGGCCGCCTGCAGCAGGACGCGCCCGAGGCCGCGACCCTGCCAGCGCGGATCCACGGCGAGGTTGTCGAGCAGCAGATGGTCGGGACGCGGCAGCAGCACCAGAAGGCCGGCGAGGCCGCCGCCGGCCTCCAGCACCTGCGCCTCGCCGGCGGCGATGCGGGCGGCATAGTCGTCCAGCATGGGGCCGGGTGGCTTGCCGAGGCGCACCGCATAGGGCGCGTAGGCGGCGTTGACCAGCGTGACGATGCTCTCCAGGTCCTCACTGACGGCGGCGCGCAGGCGGTGCTTCGCGGCCGTCTCAGCCGACATGGATCCGCTCGATCCTCTCGTCCTCGTCCAGCACGACGGTCAGGCGGTCGGGGCGGTAGTCCATGGTCATGGCGCCGCCCGCCGGGACCACGCGCAGGCTCATGCCCTCCAGCGGGCTGAGGTCGATATCGGGCGCCTCGCCGGGGCTCTCGTCCGCTCGTGCGCCCTCGCGCCCGGCGCAGCCGGCCAGCAGGGCGGCGGCGGCCAGCCCGGCCAGGGCGGTGCGGCGGTCGTTTCGGTCACTCGGCATGGGCTTCCTCCTGTCCCGTTTCGGGGAGGGGGATGATCATGCTTTCCGGCGCCGAGGTCCAACGGCGATTTTCGGGCCGCCGCCGGTCCGGCCAGGAGGTCGTCGACCCGGGGGCGCGTCGATAGGGGAGGGCGCTGCCCCTACTCGATCGGGCGGTTCACCTCGAAGCCCTTGCCGTCGCGCTTCAGGGTGAAGTCGCCCTCGACCACGGCGTAGCTCCAGGCGGCGGTCTTGCGCAGCCCGCCCAGCGGGTACATGTGGACGCCGGCGATGCCGCAGTTCGGATCGGTGGCGCGGTAGCGCGCCAGCTCCAGCGTCAGGCGGTCCGGCGCGTTGACCGTCATCAGCTTGGCGACGTTGCGCGCCTGCTTCACCAGGAAGGTCATGGAGGCGCCGATGCCGCAGTTGCGCGCATGGGTCAGCAGGGTCTTGAGCGTCGCCAGCCCGGGCAGGCCGATGCGGATCGGCAGGCGATTGCCCTCGGCCTGGATGCGGCGGTCCCAGGCGATGATGGGCGCGGCCTCGAAGCAGAACTGGGTGACGATGTAGAGTTCGGCGCCCGTGCGCTCGGCGAAGGCGTTCTTCCAGGCCAGCGCCGCGGCCACGTCCTCGTCGCGGATGTCGGGGCTGCCCTCGGGGTGGCCGGCGACGCCGATGCGGCGGATGCCCGCCCGATCCAGCAGGCCGGTCTCCAGCAGCGCCATGGAGCTCTCGAAGGGGCCGAGCGGGCTGGGCACGGCGCCGGCCAGCACGATCACCTCCTCGACCCCGGCCTCGTCGACCAGTCGGGCCACGCCTTCCTGGAAGGCGGTGTGGCTGGTGAAGGAGCGGGCGGCCAGGTGCGGCAGCGGCTCGAAGCCCTCGGCGCGCAGGCGCAGCGAGGTCGCCAGGGTGTCGGCGAAGTCCGAGCCCGGCAGGAAGGTGACCGCCACCTTGGTCGCCGGCCGCAGCATCGCGCGGTAGTCCGGCGTCTTGGCGGCGGTGCCCGGCGTCGTCTCGACGGTGAAGCCCTCCAGGAAGTCGCTGGTCCAGCGCTTCAGCTCGGTCGCGGTCTCGCTCACGGCGTCGGTCTCCAGCAGGCTCATCGGCCGGCTCCTCCAGCGGGCGTGGTCTCGGGCGCGGCCGCCTCCAGCCCCCCGTTGGCGACGAGGGCGGCCAGCCGTGCCTCGTCGTAATCCTGCTCCAGGCGCTGCGCTGTCTCGGCTGCGACGCTTTCGAGATCGTCGGCGCAGGGCTGCGGCTCGCCGCGCCGCCAGTGGGCCAGGTAGCTGTCGGTGTCGCGCAGCTTCGCCTTCATGGCGGCGCGGTCGATCGCCTTCTCGAAGCGCTCGTCCAGCACCCGCTTGGCGGTCCGGCGGCCCGCCTTGGCGATGACCTGGGCGGGGATGTCGCGCCAGTAGAGAATGGTGACCTCGGCCATCTCGGCTCCTTCAGGCGGCCTCGGCCGCGGCGCGGGCGAGGAAGTCGCCCAGCTCGCCGAGGCCGGTGAAGCGGTAGTGGTAGTCCAGGCCCAGCCGGGCGGCGGCGGCCTCGGCCTTGCGCTGCAGCGCCGGGTCCTCGACCTGCGCCAGGTAGACCAGGCGGCGGTAGTTGCCGAAGTAGTCCGGCAGCAGCTCGGGATGGCGGTCCAGCCCCAGCCCCTCCAGAATCAGGCGGTCGAAGTGGCGTGCCAGGTAGTCGGTCAGGAAGAAGCTTCCCGGCTCCGCCTCGGCCAGCGCCGCGAAGTCCGCCTGGCCGGCGTAGAAGGCATAGCAGTGCGGGCCCTCCAGCCGCTCCACGCCCTCCTCCTCCAGCACCCGGTCGAGCAGGCCGCCGGTGCCGCAGTCGGCATAGGCCACCAGCAGCCGGCCGTAGCCCGCCGCCCGGGCCTCGCGGATCTTCGCCCGCACGCCCTCGGGGATCCGCTCCGGCCGGTTGTGCCAGATCGCCGGCAGGCAGGTGACGCGCAGTCGCGTCCAGCCGTTCAGGCGCAGGGTGTCGACGATCTCGCGCGCCAGCGCGCCGCAGGCGATCAGCAGCGTCTCGCCGTCGCGCCCAGGGGCGTCGGGGGCGGCAGGGGTGTCGGGCGGGACGTTGGGGGTGTCGGCCACGGCCGCACCCGGATCAGGCCGAAGCGGCGGTGCCGCCGGCGAGATTGTGGCGCCGGGCCATGAAGTCCTTGGCCGTCTCCACCGCCACCGCGGCGTCGCGGCAGTAGGCGTCGGCGCCGATCGCCTCGGCGAAGGCCTCGTTCAGCGGCGCGCCGCCCACCAGCACCACGTAGTCGTCGCGCAGGCCCTGCTCCTTCAGCGTGTCGATCACCACCTTCATGTAGGGCATGGTGGTGGTCAGCAGCGCCGACATGCCGAGGATCTCCGGCTTGTGCTCCTCGAGCGCGGCCAGGTAGTTCTCGACCGGATTGTTGATGCCGATGTCGATCACCTCGAAGCCGGCGCCCTCCATCATCATCGACACCAGGTTCTTGCCGATGTCGTGGATGTCGCCCTTGACGGTGCCGATCACCATCTTGCCGATCTTCGGCGCGCCGGTCTCGGCCAGCAGCGGCCGCAGGATGAACATGCCCGCCTTCATGGAGTTGGCGGCCATCAGCACCTCGGGCACGAAGAGGATGCCGTCGCGGAAGTCGATGCCGACGATCCGCATGCCCTCCACCAGCGCCTCGGTGAGCACGCGGTAGGGCGTCCAGCCGCGCTCCAGCAGGATGTTCACCGCTTCGCAGACCTCGTCCTTGAGGCCGTCGTAGAGGTCGTCGTGGACCTGTGCGACCAGCTCGTCGTCGTCGAGAGAACGGAGATCGAGATCGTCGTCGTTGCTCATGTTCTGGCCCAGCGCTTCCCGGCATCGCGGGCCGGATCGCCCGGCCCGCCGCAGCCGACCTTCCCGCCCCGGGGCTGCGCCAGCGATAGCGGCGGCGACGAGTCGTTGCCGAAACGCGACAAGCGGGGCGGTGTCCCTTCCATCGTCGCTCCGTCGGAGCCCTTTTGCCAAGGATCGGTCTTTGCACTAACAATTGTCATGGGAAGGGGGAGCGGGGTGTCGGATTCGGCGGGCGCAGACAGGTCCTTGGCCGGAGACGAGGGGGGGCGGCCTACGGTCGGCTCCGGAGCCGCGGATATACGCCGGGTGCGCCGGCAGTCGCGGAGGCTGATGCTGGCCCTGCTGCTGCTGCTGTCGGTCGCGACCGCCGCCTACGCCTGGCTGTCTCACAGCCGGCACTGGAGCGAGGCGGAGCACGAGGCCGCCGCCCTGGCGCAGCGCAACGCCCTGCTGCTGGGCTTCCTGCTGGACGAGATACAGAGCACGCTCCGGCGCGGCCGGATCCTGGCGCAGCGGACCGGTGGTCCGGCGGCCTCGAGCCTGCTGCCGCGCGTCGGGGCCTTCGTCCTGGACCAGGCCGGGCGGCCCCTGCAGCCCGAACTCATGCGGCATGTCCCGGCCGCTCACCTGGGCGAGGTCCTGCCTCTGGCAGACGAGCGGCCGGGACAGGTGATCTTCGCCACGCCCTTCCCGCTGGGGGACGAACTCTGGTCCCTGGGCCTGCTCCGCCTCGAGGAAGGAATCGAGCAGCGCGGCGCCTATCTGGCCGCACCCTTCCGGCTCGACGCCATGGTCGGTCTCTGGAGCGAGCTGGCGGGCGTTCCGAACACTACGGTGACCATCATCAGCAACGACGACCGGCTCTGGATTCGCCATCCGCTGCAGCTGGAGTGGCTGGGCCAGGATCTCTCGGGCATCCCGGCGCTACGCGAGGCGCGGCGACACCGGCTGACCGGCGGTGCCCTGCGGCTGCGCTACGGCGGCACCGACGACGTCGAGCGCCTGCTCGCCTGGCAGCTGGTGCCGGCGCACGGCAAGATCGTGGTGGTCGGGATGCCGGTGGCGGAGATCCGGGCGGCATGGCGCGCCGGACTGTTGCCGGCGCTGCTGCTCGCCTTCGCCGTCGCCTCGGCGACGACCCTTGTGCTCTGGCGCTACAGCCGGGGTGTGCTGGCCCATGCGCAGCAGCGCGAGGAGGCTCTGCAGGCCCTCGCGGAGAGCGAGCTGCGCTTCCGCGACTTCGCCGAGGCCTCCTCGGACTGGTACTGGGAGACCGACGTCGAGGATCGCTTCGTCTGGTTCTCCGAGCGGCTGGGCGACATTCTCGGCGTGCCGCGCGACAGCCTGCTCGGCCGGCGCCGGGGTGAGCTGATCGGCGGGGTGGTCGGCGAGGACGACCGGCAGCGGCACCTCGACGACCTGGCCGCACGGCGGCCCTTCCGCGACTTCGCCTACCGCATGCGCCTCGCCGACGGCGCCCGCCGCTGGGTGCGCATCTCCGGAAAGCCGGTCTTCGACGCCGCCGGCCGCTTCCTCGGCTATCGCGGGACCGGCAGCGATATCGACGCGCAGCGCGCCGCCGAGGAGCGTGCTGAGGTGCTGCACCGGCGCCTGGTGGAGGCCTTCGAGGCCTCGCGCGACGGCATCGCCCTCTTCGACGCCGAGGATCGGCTGATCCTGGCGAACGAGCGCTACAAGGAGTTCTTCTTTCCCGGGCGGGAGGAGGCGGTGCAGCCGGGCGCCCACTTCAACGAGCTCGCCGAGCAGATCGTGAAGGTCGGCCGCCCGCCCCTGGTGACTCGGGACGACGACGAATGGCGGGCGCTGCGCGAGCGCCGCCGTCGCGGCGACGAGGAGGTGATCTTCCAGACGAGCGACGGCCGCTGGATGCGGCTGCGCGAGCGGATCACGGCACGCGGCGACTACTTCCGCGTCTTCTCCGACATCAGCGAGTTCAAGCGCCGCGAGGACGAGCTGCGCCAGACCAAGGAGTCGGCGGAGCTGGCCAATCGCGCCAAGTCGGAGTTCCTGGCGGTCATGAGCCACGAGCTGCGCACGCCGCTCAACGCCATCATCGGCTTCTCCGACATCCTGCACCGCGAGCTCTTCGGACGGCTGGGCAGCGAGCGCTATCGCGGCTATGCCGGCGACATCAACCAGAGCGGCCGCCACCTGCTGGAGCTGATCAACGACATCCTCGACATTTCCAAGGCCGAGGCCGGCAAGCTGGAGCTGCAGGACGACCTGGTGGCGCTGGAGGAGGTGGTGGCGCGGGCGACCGCCATGGTGGTGCCGCGCGCCGAGGAGGCCGGCGTGCGTCTCGCCGCCACGCTGCCGGAGGCGCCGGTGCGGCTGCGCGGCGACCGCCGCCGGCTGCTGCAGATGCTGCTCAACCTGCTCTCCAACGCGGTCAAGTTCACGCCCGCGGGCGGCCGCGTGACGGTTTCGGCGCGGGTCGGCGAGGCCGGGCTGGAACTGCTGGTCGACGACAGCGGGATCGGCATCGCCGCGCAGGACCTGCAGCGTGTCCAGGAGCCTTTCATCCAGCTCGGCTCCGCCCTGACCCGGCAGCGCGAGGGCACCGGCCTGGGCCTGCCGCTGGCCAAGCGGCTGGCGGAGCTGCACGGCGGGCGGCTGGAGATCGAGAGCGAGCCGGGCCGCGGCACCAGGGTCCGGGTGCTGCTGCCGGCCGACCGGCTGGTCGAGGCGCCGGCCGAGGCCTGAGGGCGCCCCGCGCGCACCCGGCACGCACCCGGCACGCACCTGGGGGGTGGCTTGCCGCTGCCGGTGCTTGTTGCTATGTCCCTGGCCATCGCCGCACACCGCGACCCGCGAAACGGAAGGAAGAGGCATGGCCGAGTTCACCGACTGCAAGGTCAAGGATCTGTCGCTGGCGGACTGGGGGCGCCTGGAGATCGAGATCGCCGAAACGGAGATGCCCGGTCTGATGGCGACCCGCGAGGAGTACGGCGCGCAGCAGCCCCTGAAGGGCGCGCGCATCACCGGCTGCCTGCACATGACGATCCAGACCGCGGTCCTGATCGAGACCCTCACGGCCCTGGGCGCCGAGGTGCGCTGGTCCTCCTGCAACATCTTCTCCACCCAGGACCACGCCGCCGCCGCCGTCGCCAAGGCCGGCATCCCGGTCTTCGCCTGGAAGGGCATGAGCGAGGAGGAGTACTGGTGGTGCATCGAGCAGACCGTGCGCGGCCCCGACGGCTGGGTGCCGAACATGGTGCTCGACGACGGCGGTGACCTGACCGGTCTGCTGCACAAGCCCGAGTACGCCGACGTCATGGAGGGCGTGAAGGGCATCTCCGAGGAGACCACCACCGGCGTGCTGCGGCTCTACGAGATGGCCAAGAAGGGCACGCTGATGGCGCCCGCCATCAACGTCAACGACTCGGTCACCAAGTCGAAGTTCGACAACAAGTACGGCTGTCGCGAGTCGCTGGTCGACGGCATCCGCCGCGCCACCGACGTGATGATGGCCGGCAAGGTCGCCATGGTCTGCGGCTTCGGCGACGTCGGCAAGGGCTCGGCCGAGTCGCTGCGCCGCGCCGGCGCCCGCGTCGTGGTCAGCGAAGTGGATCCGATCTGCGCCCTGCAGGCGGCCATGGAGGGCTACGAGGTCAAGACCATGGAGCAGGTGGCGCCCGTCGCCGACATCTTCGTGACCGCCACCGGCAACGCCGACGTCATCACGATCGACCACATGCGGGCGATGAAGGACCGGGCGATCGTCTGCAACATCGGGCACTTCGACAACGAGATCCAGGTCGAGGCGCTGAAGAACCTGAAGTGGCAGAACATCAAGCCGCAGGTCGACCAGATCGAGTTCCCCGACGGCAAGAAGATCATCCTGCTGGCCGAGGGCCGGCTGGTGAACCTGGGCTGCGCCACCGGCCACCCCAGCTTCGTCATGAGCGCCTCCTTCACCAACCAGGTGCTGGCGCAGATCGAGCTCTGGACCAACCACGCCGCCTACGAGCGCAAGGTCTACGTGCTGCCCAAGCACCTCGACGAGAAGGTGGCGGCGCTGCACCTGGAGAAGCTCGGCGTGACGCTGTCGCAGCTGAGCCAGGCGCAGGCCGACTACATCGGCGTGCCGGTCGAGGGGCCCTTCAAGACCGACGCCTACCGCTACTGAGGCCAAGAACCCCCCTCACCCAAACCCTCTCCCCCACAGTTTCCAGGGGGGAAGAGGGGCGGGGGGAGGGGGCCGTTTGCGCCGGCGGCCGGGCATGGCATGCTCGCGCCATGCTGTCGCGCTTCCGCCGCTCCACTCTCAGGGTCGCCGTGGTCGGCGCCGGTCCGGCCGGCTTCTACTGCATCGAGGCGCTGCTGCGTGCCGAGGTGCCGGTGGAGATCGACCTGATCGAGCGGCTGCCGACGCCCTTCGGCCTGGTGCGCGGCGGGGTCGCGCCCGACCATCAGAACACCAAGCGGGTCGCGGCGAGCTTCGAGGCCTTGCTCGAGCGTCCGGAGCTGCGCTTCTGGGGCGACGTCGAGCTGGGCCGCGACCTGCACCTGGCGGAGCTGCGCGGCCTCTACGACGCCGTGGTACTGGCCACCGGGGCACCGCGCGACCGCCGGCTCGGCATTCCCGGCGAGGATCTCCCCGGGGTCTACGGCTCCGGCGCCTTCGTCGGCTGGTACAACGGCCACCCCGACCAGGAGGGACTGGCGCCGCCGCTGGACGGCCGCCCGGCGGTGGTGGTCGGCAACGGCAACGTCGCCCTCGACGTGGCGCGCGTGCTGCTGAAGACACCCGCCGAGATGGCCGAGAGCGACCTGGCGCCCGCTGCGGCCGAGGCCATCGCGGCCGCGCCGCCTGCCGAGGTGACGGTGCTGGGCCGCCGCGGGCCGCTGCAGGCCCGCTTCTCCCTGCCGGAGCTGCGCGAGCTGGGTGAGCCGGGGGCCTTCGCCGCCGGCCCGCCGGCGGTGGTCCCGCCCGAGCTGCCGGAAACGGCGGAGGCGATCGCAGACGAGCGGGAGCGGCGCAAGGCGGAGCGGCTGCTGGAGCTGCTGCGCGGCTACGCCGCGACCCCGGCGGAGGGGGCCCGGCTGAGGCTGCGCTTCTTCCTGCGGCCCGAGGCGGTGCTCGGCGAGACGCGGGTCGAGGCGCTGCGCTGCCGGGCCACCGCCTTCGACGCCGAGGGGCGACTGCGGGATCGCGAGGAAACCTTGGACCTGCCCTGCGGCCTGGTGGTGACGGCGATCGGCTATGCCAGCGACCCTCTGGAGGGCGCCGCCTTCGATTCCGCGCGCGGCCGCTTCCGGGCGCAGGGGCCGCGGCTGGAGCCGGGCCTCTACGCCGCCGGCTGGTGCCTGCGCGGCCCCAGCGGCGTGATAGGCTCCAACAAGCACGACGGCGACGCCGTGGCGGCGGCCCTCCTGGAGCAGGTGCGGCCGGCGGCGAAGCCCGGCCGGGTCGGGCTGCACGGCATCCTGGAGGGCCGCGGCCGGGTCTGGGTCGACCGCGAGGGCTGGCGCGCGATCGACGCCGCCGAGCGGGCGGCGGCGGAGCCGCCGGCGCCGCGCCGCAAGCTCACCGGCCTGGCGGCTCTGCGCAGCGCTGCGCAGGTGTCGGGGCAGGGCTGAAAAGCCCGCAGGGATTGCGGGGCTGAAGCCCCCGGCGCCCGATGCTACATAGGGGCCGAGGGTGCCCCTGGGTGCCGAACGAGCGAGTGAAAGCCAGAGCCATGCCGGAAGGACTGCCGACAGCCCCCCATCCCCGATCGGATCTCGAGAGCGCGGTGGTTCGCTTTGCGGGGGATTCGGGCGACGGGATGCAGCTGACGGGGACGCAGTTCACGCAGGAGACGGCGCTGGCGGGGAACGACCTTGCGACCTTTCCGGACTTTCCGGCGGAGATCCGGGCGCCGGTGGGGACGACCTACGGGGTGAGCGCCTACCAGATCCACTTCGGGGGGCGCGAGATCCGCACGGCGGGCGACGCGGTGGACGTGCTGGTGGCGATGAACCCGGCGGCGCTGAAGGTGAACCTGGAGGAGCTGCGGGGCGGGGGTCTGTTGGTGCTGGACGTGGGCGCCTTCGGGCAGCGCAACCTGGCCAAGGCGGGCTATGCGGCCGATCCGCGGGGCGACGGCAGCCTGTCGGGCTGGCGGGTTCTGGAAGTGGACATGACGGCGGCGACGGAGCGGGCGGTGTCGGGCCTGGGCCTGTCGAAGAAGGAGGCGCAGCGCTGCAAGAACTTCTGGGCGCTGGGTCTGGTCTGCTGGCTGTTCGGCCGGGAGCGCACGGCGACGCTGTCCTGGCTGGAGCGGCGCTTCGCGGACCGGCCGGAGCTGATCGCGGCGAACCGGGCGGCGCTGGACGCGGGCCACGCCTGGGGGGAGACGGCGGAGCTGCCGGTGGGGGTTCATGCCTGGCGGGTGCCGGCGGCGAAGCTGGCGCCGGGTCTCTACCGCAACGTGACGGGCAGCCAGGCGCTGGCCTGGGGGCTGGTGGCGGGGGCGCAGGCGGCGGGTCTGGGGCTGAGCTTCTGCGGCTATCCCATCACGCCGGCCTCGGCGCTGCTGCACACGCTGGTGGGGCTGAAGCGCTTCGGGGGGGTGAGCTTCCAGGCGGAGGACGAGATCGCGGCGGTCTGTGCGGCGATCGGGGCGAGCTACGCGGGCTCGCTGGGGGTGACGGCGTCGTCGGGCCCGGGTCTGGCGCTGAAGGGGGAAGCGCTGGGGCTGGCGATCGCGGCGGAGCTGCCGCTGGTGGTGGTGAACGCGCAGCGCGGCGGTCCCTCGACGGGGCTGCCGACCAAGACGGAGCAGTCGGACCTCTACCAGGCGCTCTGGGGCCGCAACGCCGACGCGCCGCTGGCGGTGCTGGCGGCGCGCTCGCCCTCGGACTGCTTCGCCGTGGCGATCGAGGCGGCGCGGATCGCCACGACCTACATGACGCCGGTGATCCTGCTGACGGACGGCTATCTGCAGAACGCCAGCGAGCCCTGGCGGCTGCCCTCGGCGGCGGAGATCGCGCCCTTCCCGGTGCGCTTCCGGGAGGAGCCGCCTGGGGAGGGGGAAGCCTTCCGGCCCTATGCGCGCGATCCGGCGACCCTGGCGCGGGCCTGGGTGCGGCCGGGGACGCCGGGGCTGGAGCACCGCATCGGCGGNCTGGAGCGCGACGCGCTGACGGGGAACATCTCCTACGACCCGGCCAACCACCAGGCCATGACCGAGACCCGGGCGGCCAAGATCGCCGGGATCGCGGGCGGCTACCCGCCGCTGCAGCTGGAGCAGGGNGAGGGCGAGGAGGGCGATCTGCTGGTGGTGGGCTGGGGCTCGACCTGGGGTCCGATCGCCCGGGCGGTCTCGAACCTGCGTGGCCAGGGTCGGCGGGTGGGCCATCTGCAGCTGCGCCACCTCTGGCCGCTGCCGCGCGAGCTCGGAGCTTTGCTGGGGCGCTGGAAGCGGGTGGCGGTGGCGGAGATGAACGCGGGCCAGCTGGTGACGCTCTTGCGGGCGACCTACCTGGTGGACGCGGCCTCGGTGACGAAGGTCTCGGGCCGTCCCTTCAAGGTGGCGGAGCTGGAGGCGCGGCTGACCGCGCTGCTGGAGGAGGGGTCATGACGGAGATGCCGGCACCGGCGCGGCTGCAGGCCAAGGACTACGCCAGCGACCAGGAGGTGCGCTGGTGCCCGGGCTGCGGCGACTACGCGATCCTGAAGGCGGTGCAGAAGACGCTGGCCGAGCTGCAGGCGGACCCGGCGCGGACGGTCTTCGTGTCGGGGATCGGCTGCTCCTCGCGCTTTCCCTACTATCTGGCGACCTACGGCTTCCACACGATCCACGGCCGGGCGCCGGCGGTGGCGACGGGGGTGAAGCTGGCGAACCCGGAGCTCGACGTCTGGGTGGTGACGGGGGACGGGGACGGTCTGTCGATCGGCGGCAACCACCTGCTGCACCTGCTGCGGCGCGACCCGGACCTGCAGCTGCTGCTGTTCAACAACGAGATCTACGGGCTGACCAAGGGCCAGGCCTCGCCGACCAGCCGTCCGGGCACGAAGAGCCCCTCGACGCCGGGGGGCTCGCTGGACCGCCCGGTCTCGGCGGCGCGCTTTGCGCTGGGGGCGGGGGGCAGCTTCGTGGCGCGCGGGATCGACACCGACCAGAAGCGGCTGCCGGAGCTGCTGGCGCGCGCCCATGCGCACCGCGGCACGGGCTTCGTGGAGATCCTGCAGAACTGCATCGTCTACAACGACGCGGTCTTCGAGGGCTTCGCGGGGCGCGAGGTGGCGGCGGAGCGCACGCTGCAGCTGCGCCACGGCGAGCCGCTGGTCTTCGGGGAACAGCGCGACAAGGGGCTGCGGCTGGCGCCGGGCAGCCTGCGCCCGGAGGTGGTCTCGTTGGCCGAGGTGCCGGAGGCCGAGCTGCTGGTGCACGACGAGAGCGACC
>SR_TP_S13solDRAFT_1000311_pt1 | contig 21814 bp, 19 predicted proteins | sample SodReaTP_S13sol_FD_11159 | JGI IMG/M metagenome (IMG submission 11159)
TGGAGGGCGAGGAAGAACCTGCATCGGAGCCACCGCCACCACCACCGGCAGCGGCGGCGGCCGCCGCTACGCCACCGCCAAGGGCCGCAAGCGCGCCTGTTCCCAGACCAGCCGCCCCGATGCCCGCCAAGGATGCCACCAGTTCCGCAGCAGCGGCAGAAATGGCAACCGCGCCATTGGCCATGACCGTGACTTCGGCGGCGGCGATGGTGACAAATTGCCCGTTGGACAGGGCAAGTTGCAAGCTGCCGTCAGGGTTGAAGGCCATGCTGGACACGCCGTCCAGCGTGCTGACCAGAACCGGCCCTTGCTGCGCCTGCGCGCTGGTGGCGCCCAAAAGCGGCAGGAAGATCAACCCGCCCGCCGACAGCAAACTGATGCTACGCCCGCGATTTGCCAGCCAGTCCTGCACAAACGCGCGCCGTTTTTCAGCGATTGCACCCTGCTCAAGGGCTTTCACAGCGGATGTGTCGGGGGTAACGGCGTGACTCTGGGCGTCAGCAGCAGTGAAGCGTTTCATAAAGGCACTCCAGAAAAAGGAATTTTTGATAATTTTTATCGTGATCTGGTAGCTGTCTACCGAAGCAAAGCAGGGTTGTTAATTCTGCCCGGGCTTTTGAAAAATGGTTAACCTTAGGAATATAGCTGCATAAATCCCCCGCCCTTGGGCTATCTGTAAAAAGAATTAAGTATAAATTCGCAATATCTTCAGTCCTAGTTCAGTTATACGATTAAGTGCGCCTGCTCAACCCTTGCGGTGGTTCGACATGCACCGAGAGTGTCTTTTTTGCTGCGCTGCACGGCTTGGATACAGCGCTGCACCGGCACGATGGCAGGATCTGAATTCCGAACATGCAGACGGCGCTTCTTTTGCGCAATGTCAGATGTTCAACACAGCGGCGGTTGCAGCGCGTCAAAACACTTGCGCTTTCAGGACAAGCGCCGGAAAACAGAAGCATGGAATACGACACTGATACGCCGCGCCTTCGGATCCGGATTGTCTTTGGGCAGGCCGAGATGATGGGGCCGGGCAAGGCGGAATTGCTGGAACATATCGGCACAACCGGGTCCATCGCGGCAGCGGGGCGCAAGATGGGTATGAGCTATAAGCGCGCGTGGGAATTGGTGGGCAAGTTGAATGCAATGTTCCGTGTGCCATTGGTGGAAAGCTCTCGGGGTGGGGCAGGGGGTGGCGGCGCGGTCCTGACGGAAAACGGGCGGCGTGTTCTGGCGTTATATCGTGCGTTCGAGCGCGAGACAGCCAACACCGGCAAGGACCATTTACGAGCGTTACAGGAGTTGCTGGTCGATATTCCCCATGGAAAATAACGCTTGCCCCTGTGCCGGTGACTCTGCGATATATTCCATGAACCATATCATTGCCGGAGGTCAGATGACCCGTTCCCCGATTGGCCGTTTGATCGCCGCAACCTGCGCCGCGTTCTGGTTGCAGGCGGGCGTTGTTTCCGCGCAGCAGGCCGCGCCGGTTGTTGCTGCCGCGTCCGATCTGCAATTTGCGGTTTCCGAAATAGCAGCCGCGTTTCAGGCTGAAACCGGCATGTCGGTGCGCCTGTCCATGGGGTCCACGGGAAATTTCGCCCGCCAGATTCGCGAAGGCGCCCCGTTTCAGATATTCATGGCCGCAGATGAGCAATTCATAGCAGACCTGCATGCCGAGGGGTTCACCCGTGATGCTGGCGATTTATACGCGTTGGGCCGTGTCGTCATCATGGTGCCGAACGGGTCGGCACTGACACCGGATGGCCAGCTTGACCACTTGGCCGAAATGCTGGCGGCAGGTGACATCAACCGGTTTGCCATCGCCAATCCCGACCATGCCCCCTATGGCATGCGCGCCCGCGAAGCGCTTGTTCACAGGGGTATCTGGGATGATCTGCAACCTGTGCTGGTGCAGGGTGAAAATGTCAGTCAGGCGGCGCAATTCGCGCTGTCGGGCAATGCCGACGGGGGCATTCTGGCCTATTCGCTGGCGCTGGCGCCGCAGATCGGGCCACGGGGCACTTACGCGCTGATCCCCGATGACTGGCACGCCCCCTTGCGCCAGCGCATGGTTTTGCTGAATGATGCCGGTCCTGTGGCGCAGGCGTTTTATGACTATATGATGCAACCTGCCGCGCGCGAGATTATGGAACGCTACGGTTTTACATTGCCAGAGGGTGAGTAAGCGATGGACTGGAGCGCGCTGTTCTTGTCGCTGCGGCTGGCTGGCTGGACGGTGGTGATCCTGTTGCCGGTGTCCATTTTGATGGGCCGGTTTCTGGCGCATAACCGCTTTCGCGGCAAGGGCGTGTTGGAGGCGTTGATCATCCTACCGCTGGTTTTGCCACCCACGGTGCTGGGCTTCTATTTGCTGGTGGCCTTCGGGCGCAGTTCCCCCATCGGACAAATCTGGCAGGATATATTTGGACAGCAGCTTGTGTTCAGCTTTCAGGGGCTGGTTGTGGCATCGGTTATTTTCAACCTGCCTTTTGCCATTCAGCCCGCACAGCGCGGGTTCGAGGGGGTCGCGCCCGAGGTGCGCGAAGCGGCGGCGTGTTGTGGCCTCTCGCCCTTGCGCAGCCTGTGGAAGGTGGAATTGCCGCTGGCATGGCCGGGCCTGATGACGGCGATGGTGCTGACATTCGCGCACACACTGGGCGAATTCGGCATCGTGTTGATGGTCGGCGGCGCCATCCCGGGCGAGACGAAGACCATTGCGATTTCCATTTATGACAGTGTTCAGGGGTTTGATGACCGCGGGGCCGCCATGATGTCTGCGGTGTTGGTGGCGATTTCGCTATTTGCGATTGCGGTGACCTATGCCCTGTCGGCGCGTGTCGGGCGAAGGTTGTCGTGATGGCGCTGAATGTCATGGCAAAAGCGGCTGGTCCCATCGCGCTGGATGTGGCGTTTCAGGTGGCCCCCGGTGAGTTGCTTGCGCTTGTCGGGCATTCGGGGTCCGGCAAGACAACAGTGCTGCGCACCATAGCGGGACTATGGCGGCCGGATGTGGCGCGCGTCAGTGTGGACGGTGAAACATGGCTGGACACGGCTGCGGGGCTGTGCGTGGCCCCGCATCGTCGGCGTGTGGGCATCGTGTTCCAGAATTACGCCCTGTTTCCGCATATGACTGCGGCACAGAATGTTATGGCAGCCATGGACCGGCAGAACCGGCAAGAGGCCGCGCGCATTCTGGATCTGGTGAACCTGCACGGTCTGGAGGATCGCAAACCCGCCCAGTTGTCGGGCGGACAGCAACAACGCGTTGCGGTTGCGCGCGCATTGGCGCGCAGACCGCAAGCCCTGCTGCTGGACGAGCCGTTTTCAGCCGTAGACGGGGCAACCCGCGAAAAGCTGTATGCCGAAATTATTGCCCTGCGCGCGCATCTGGCCATGCCGGTGGTGCTGGTCACCCATGACATGAACGAGGCGCAGATGCTGGCGGACAGAATGGCGGTCATGGCGCAGGGAAGTCTAGTCCACGACGGCACCACAGCCGAGGTGATGGGCAACCCTGACGCCCTGCATGCGCTGGGTATCCGCGAGGCGGGCGCGATGTTGCTGGCGCGTGTCGCCGAGCACCTGCCTGACGGCCTTAGCCGGTTGGAAACAACGTCGGGGTCGCTGTTCCTGCCAATGGTGGCGGCCGCACCGGGGGTGCAGGTGCGCGTGCGCATTATGGCGCATGATGTCATCTTGTCGCGCGATGCGCCGGTGGGCCTGTCTGCACAAAACATCCTTGCTGCGCGCATCACGCGGATGGTGGCAGGAACGGGGCCGGGGGTCATGGTGCATCTTGCGGTGGGCGAGGGCGAAATACTGGCCCGCATCACGCGCCGCGCAGCAGATCAGATGGGCCTGCAAACCGGCCAGCATGTCCATGCGATCCTGAAATCAATGTCCGTTGCGCGCGATCATGTCGCGCAGACCCGCACAGGGGCGTGAGGGGGGGGGCGTGACAGGCGCGCAGGCAATCAGCGCAGCCTGTGGCCCGACTGGCGGTCAAACAGATAGGTGTTTTCCGGATCTGCCCGCAACCCGATGCTTGCGCCATTGGGGAATGTCACGTCCCCGCGTGTTTCAATAACCAGCTTCTGCTGGCCATGGTGTGCCGCATGAATGAAAGAGACACCGCCAAGGGCCTCTGTCATCTCGACCTTGTGGCTGTCGCCGGTGACCACCTCGATCGTTTGCGGGCGCAGGCCCAGAATTAGGTCATTTCCGGCATGTGCGGGCACGGCCACAGGCAAAACCGCACCGCCCAAGGCAGGAACTGACAGCCCCCCTTCAACCTGCTGCGCTTCCATCAGGTTCATGGCCGGTGACCCGATGAACCCTGCCACAAACAGGTTGTCGGGGTCGCGATACAGGTCCAGCGGTGCGCCCACCTGTTCGACGCGTCCGCCGCGCAGAACCACAATCTTGTCGGCCAGTGTCATCGCCTCGACCTGATCGTGGGTGACATAGATCATGGTTGCCCCGATTTCACGGTGCAGGCGGGCCAGTTCGACGCGCATTTCAACGCGCAATTCGGCATCAAGGTTGGACAGCGGTTCATCAAACAGGAACACTTCAGGCCCCCGCACAATGGCCCGCCCTATGGCCACGCGCTGGCGCTGTCCGCCCGACAAGGCCTTGGGCTTGCGGTGCAGGTAATCCCCAAGTTTCAGAATATCGGCGGCGCGGTCCACCTTCTGGCGGATTTCGTCTTTGGGGTGGCCGTTCATTTTCAGCCCGAAGCCCATATTCTCGGCCACGCTCATATGCGGATAAAGTGCATAGGTCTGAAACACCATGGCCACACCGCGCTGGGCGGGATCAAGGCGCGTGACATCGCGCGCGCCGATCCGGATTTCACCGCCGGTTGTTTCCTCAAGCCCTGCGATCATGCGCAAAAGCGTGGATTTGCCGCAGCCCGATGGCCCTACGAAAACGCAAAACTCCCCCGGTTCTATCGACAGGTCCACACCGTGGATCACTTGCGTTTCGCCGTATTTTTTCACGATATTGGTCAATGTGACGCCAGACATCATTCAGGCCCTTTTGCGGCTAGGGTGCGCCCCGTCTTCGGGGAAGCGCCAGGTTTCGGTTTCCTGCGCAATCGTGTGTGCGATGTCGCGGATCAGCGGGGCAAATTCGGACAATGCGTCAAGGCTGGCTTGCGCGGTTGTGGATGTGACGGACAATGCCCCCAAAACCGCCCCGCCAGATGTCAGGATCGGAAGTGCCACGCATATGATGCCGGGTTCATGTTCCTCATCATCAAGGGCAAATCCGCGGGCGCGGATCGCCGCAAGATCGGTTTTCAGTGCGTCGGGGGATGTCAGGGTTTTGGGTGTGAACCGGTGCCAGCTTTGTTGCGCCAGAATGGCGGGTAATTGTCCTTCTGGCAGATGCGCCAGCATCGCCTTGCCCACACCCGTGCAATAGGCTGGCCCGACCTTGCCCGCCTGTGAAAACATGGGAATTGGCATGCGCGCATTGCGCTTGTCCACATACAAGACCTGCGCATGATCCAGTTGCGCCAGATGCACTGTCTCGCCCACCAATTCCGACAGGCGGTCCAGATGCGGGCGCGCGATCGGGGCCAGCGAACTTTGCGCCCAGGCCACATGTGCCAGCCGCACCAGCCGTATTCCCATTGTGTAGCACGACCTGTCAGCGTCGTAAGACAGCATGCCCTGACTGACCAAGGTCTGTAGCAGCCGGTAAAGCGTGGCTTTGGGATAGGGGCTTTGGTCCAGCACGTCCGAAAACCGGACAGGCCGCCCGAAGGACGCCACAAGGTCAAGCACTTCAAGCGCTTTGGCGACTGTGCCGTCTGATGTCGGACCTGCAACCATTTACAGGTGTCCCCCTTAGTTGAACCCATAGCTGAAACTAATTCTTGACAAAACGTAACGAGTCGCGCCATCTTTTTCAATATGTAAAAACAGGTTTCAAATAATGAAACCGAAATGGGAGGATGTTATGAAATTCACGATAAAAAGCGTGGTGGCTGCACTGGCGATGACCACAGCAATGGCGGTTCCGGCCAGTGCGGAATTGACAGGAACATTGCGGATATTCTTCAATGACCAGAACCCCGCCCCGAAAGAGGCGATGGAAGGCATGGTCGAACGTTTTGGCGAAATGCACCCCGACCTGAATATCGAACTGACATTGATTGACCGCGAGGCCAACAAGACCCAGATCCGCAACTATCTGACCGCCAATGCCCCTGATGTGAACGGCTGGTATGCCGGCAACCGCATGCGCCCCTATGTAGCGGCGGGGTTGTTCGAGGATGTCTCGGACCTGTGGGACGGGCCAATGGGCGACGATCTTGCATCCACCCGCCCCGCGCTGACACTGGATGGCAAGCAATGGGGCGTGCCCTATAGCTATTATCAATGGGGCGTCTATTTCCGGCAGGACATTTATGACGAATTGGGTCTGACACCCGCCACCACATGGGACGAAGAAAAAGCCAACTGTCAGGCCATTCTGGACTCGGGCCGCAAGTGCTACACCATCGGCACGCGGTTTTTGTGGACGGCAGGCGGTTGGTTCGACTACCTGAACCTGCGCACGCATGGCTATGATTTCCATATGGCGCTGACCGCAGGCGAGGTGGAGTGGACGGACGACCGCGTGCGCGAAACCTTCGCCAACTGGCGCGAATTGATCGACATGGGCGCGTTCATCGATGACCACACGGCCTATACATGGCAAGAAGCCCAGCCCTTCATGGTGAATGGCGATGCTGTATCTTACCTTATGGGCAATTTCGTTGTGGCGCCCCTGCGTGAAGCCGGTTTGACCGATGACCAGCTTGGGTTCTACCAGTTCCCCGAAATCACACCCGGGATTCCAATGGCCGAAGATGCGCCCACCGATACGCTGCACATTCCTGCACAGGCACAAAACAAGGAAGCCGCGCGCGCGTTCCTGCAATATGTGGCCAGCGCGGAAAACCAGACAATTGTGAATGAAACACTTGGCCAGTTGCCAATCAACCGCAATGCGACCGTGGCTGATGACAAGTTCATTCAGGCAGGGTTCGAGATGCTGTCGAATGCGACTGGCGGCATTGCACAATTCTTCGACCGCGACACCGATGCGGAAATGGCGTCGGCCGGCATGGAAGGGTTTCAGGAATTCATGGTGATGCCCGACAATCTGGATGCCATTCTGGACCGGCTGGAACGTGTGCGCCAGCGCGTGAACGAAGACTAGGACAGGGTTTCTGCCCACGATGGGGTGGCGTCCGCGCCACCCCGCATTCCCAGACCAAGACAGGCGAACCGCCCAATGCCCGCAAACAGCAACCCGCAGACCCGCAGTTGGTGGCGTGCGAACCAGATCCGGCTTGCACCATGGCTGTTTCTGGCGCCCGGAATGGCGTTTTTTGCGCTTTATGTGATTTTTCCGATTTTCCAGAGCTTCCAGATCAGCTTTTACCGCTGGGATGGTCTGGGCGAGGCGCGCTATATCGGGCTGCGCAATTATGACGATCTGTTTGACGACCCCGCCTTCTACACGTCGCTGCGCAACAATGTGAAATGGCTGCTTTTGTATCTGCTGGCCATTCCGGGCGGGTTGTTCATTGCGCTGTTTCTGAACCAGCAGGTGCGCGGTATACGGTTGTATAAATCGCTGTTCTTTTTCCCGTTCGTGATTTCACAAGTCGTGGTCGGGCTGGTTTTCGCGTGGTTTTACAACCCGTCCATCGGGTTGTTCAATCCGCTGATCGGGCTGTTCGGCCTCTCGCCCATGAACATTCTGGGCAATCCTGACACGGTGACGTATGGCATCATCGCCGCAGGGCTTTGGCCGCAGATTGCCTATTGCATGATCCTGTATCTGACGGGCCTGAACGCCGTTGACCCCGAACAGGTCGAAGCCGCGCGTCTGGATGGGGCGAAGGGCTGGAAAATGCTGTGGTATGTCATCCTGCCGCAACTGCGCCCCGCGACATTTATCGCGGTGGTGGTCACGGTTATCGGGGCCCTGCGCAGTTTCGACATGATCAGCGTCATGACCAATGGCGGGCCGTTCGGGTCCAGCCGCGTTCTGGCCTATTACATGTTCGAGGTGTCGCTGTCCGAATACGGGTTCCGTATGGGCTACGGGGCCGCGATTGCGGTGATCCTGTTCCTGATCATGCTGGTCTATATTGCCTTCTTCCTATGGCGCATGTGGCGCGAAGAGCGGGGGTATTAAGATGTTTCCAACGCCTGTCGAGCGCCGCTCCGCTGCTGTTCAGAATACCTACAAGGCGCTGTTGCCCTTTGCGCTGATCCTGTGGCTTTTGCCGCTGCTGATGGTGGCGTTGTTTTCCATCAAGCCTGACAGCGACTTTACCCAAGGCAATCTGTGGGGGTTGCCGTCCAGTTTCGCGGGGTTTGAAAATTACACCCGCGTCTTTACCGACAGCGCCATGCCGCGCTATTTGCTGAATTCGGTCTTTATCACCGTGCCCACGGTCATCGGTGCGGTTGCGCTGTCTTGCATGACGGGCTTTGCGCTGGGGGTTTACCGATTCCGCGGCAATATCTGGCTATTTTTCATGTTTGTCGCGGGCAATTTCGTGCCGTTTCAGATCCTTATGGTGCCAGTGCGCGACCTGACGCTGAATATGGGGCTTTATGACACGCGGCTGGGGCTGGTGTTGTTTCACATCGCGTTCCAGACCGGGTTCTGCACGCTGTTCATGCGCAATTTCATCCGCGCCCTTCCGCGCGAACTGATCGAGGCTGCCCGCGTCGAAGGGGTGTCTGAAATCCGCATCTTCTGGTATGTGGTCTTGCCGCTGATGCGCCCTGCCATTGCCGCGCTGTCGGTTCTGATCTTCACCTTCATCTGGAACGACTATTTCTGGGCTGTGGTGCTGACCCAAGGGGTGGAAACCCAGCCTGTGACCGCAGGGATCACCGCGTTCAACAGCCAGTTCCGCGCCGCCTATCATATGATGAGTGCGGGCAGCATTATCGCAGCGCTGCCGCCGGTTATGATGTTCTTTCTGATGCAGAAACACTTCATCGCGGGCCTGACGCTTGGCGCAGTCAAATAAGGGGCCGTCACATGACCAAAATCGCCTTTATCGGTGCGGGATCGACTGTTTTCATGAAAAACCTGATCGGGGACGCGCTGCTGCGCCCTGCGCTGGCTGACGCGCATATCGCGTTGATGGATATTGACAGCGCCCGGCTGGAAGAAAGCGCCCTTGTGGCGCGCAAACTCGTGGCCTCGCTTGGTGCGGGCGCGCGTGTCTCAGCGACAACGGATCGCCGCGCGGCGCTTGATGGCGCGGATTTCGTGATCGTGGCCTTCCAGATCGGTGGCTACAAGCCCTGCACTGTGACCGATTTTGAAATTCCCAAGGCTTACGGCTTGCGCCAGACCATTGCCGACACGCTTGGGGTGGGGGGCATTATGCGCGGCCTTCGTACGGTGCCGCATCTGTGGGCCATCGCGCAGGACATGCGCACCCTGTGCCCCGATGCGCTGCTGTTGAACTACGTCAACCCCATGGCGATCAACACATGGGCGCTGACCGCGCGCTATCCTGATATCAAACAAGTGGGCCTGTGCCATTCGGTGCAAGGCACCGCGTTTGAACTGGCGCGCGACCTTGGGCTGGATGTGGCCGACCTGCGCTACCGCGCGGCGGGCATCAACCACATGGCGTTCTACCTGTCGCTGGAGGCGCGCGAGGAAGGCGGCTGGCGCGACCTGTATCCGGCCTTGCGCGACGGCTATGCCGCAGGCCGCATCCCGCTGGAATCGCACTGGAACCCGCGCTGCCCGAACCTTGTCCGATACGAGGTGATGGACCATTTCGGCTATTTCGTCACCGAATCCTCTGAACATTTCGCGGAATATGTGCCGTGGTTCATCAAATCGCACCGCCCCGACCTGATCGCGCAATTCCGCATCCCGCTGGATGAATACCCCAAACGCTGCGAAGAACAGATCGCGGCATGGGGCGCGCAGGCGCATGCGTTGAAAGCAGCCGAACGCATTGCGCATCAGCCGTCCAACGAATACGCAGCCACGATCATGGACTCCATCGTTACCGGCGCGCCGTCGGTGATTTACGGGAATGTGGCCAATGCAGGGTTCATCCCCCAACTGCCCGCAGGCGCCGCGGTTGAGGTGCCGACGCTGGTCGATGCCAACGGCCTTCAGCCCACAGTGGTTGAAGACCTGCCGCCGCATCTGATAGCGCTGATGCGGACAAACCTGAATGTGCAGGAACTGACCGTGCAGGCCCTTCTGACCGAAAATCGTGACCATATCTATCACGCGGCAATTCTTGATCCGCATACCGCATCCGAACTGGACCTGCGCCAGATCCGCGCGTTGGTTGATGATCTGCTGGCCGCCCATGGCGACTGGCTGCCCGACTGGTGCCGACGAACGAAGGCGGCCTGAGTTTCATCTTGCCACAAATACTCACTTTTTCTTCCCCAACCCGGAGCCTCCGATGACAGCGATCTACCCCGACCTGAAGGACGCTTCAGTTTTCATCACAGGGGGCGGTTCCGGCATCGGGGCCGGGCTGACCGAAGCCTTCCTGAAGCAAGGGGCGCGTGTTGCCTTTGTGCAGCGATCTGATGCATCCGATTTTTGCGACGCGATGGAGGCGCAGACCGGAAACCGCCCGTTATTCATTGCCTGCGACATCACCGACCGCGCGGCACTTGTTGCGGCCATAGAACAGGCCGCTGCGGCGCATGGTCCGGTAAGGGTGCTGGTCAATAACGCGGCCAATGACCAGCGTCACAGCCTTGCCGATGTCACCGATGATTTCATGGACTGGGCCTTGGCCATCAATTTCAAATCCTATGTCTATGCCTGTCAGGCGGTGATGCCGGCCATGCGGGACATGGGGCAGGGGTCGATTATCAATATCACCTCGATCAGCTATATCATGGGACAGGCCGGATACCCGCTTTATACCAGTGCCAATTCGGCGCTGAACGGGTTGACGCGCAGTCTGGCGCGGGAATTCGGGCCGGACCGTATTCGTGTGAATGCTTTGGCACCCGGCTGGGTGATGACGCCCAAACAGCTGGACAAATGGGTCACGCCCGAAGGGCTGGCCGCGCATCTTGCGCGCCAGTGTCTGCCTGATACGTTGCATCCGGATGAAATTGCCAGCGGCGTGCTTTTTCTTGCATCAAACGCCAGTCGTGCCATGACGGGGCAGGCGCTGGTTATTGATGGTGGGGTGGTGGTGACAGGATGACACAAATCAACTGGATCGGCGCGGATTGGGGCACGTCGCATTTGCGGGTCTGGGGAATGGACGGCGACCGCGTGGTCCATTCCGCGCAATCCGATCAGGGCATGGCGCGGCTGCAACGCGCTGAATTTGAACCCGCGCTTCTGGCGCTGGTGGGGGACTGGTTGCCGGACGGGCAGGTCACCCCCGTGATCGCCTGCGGTATGCTGGGCAGTCGTCAAGGCTGGGTCGAGGCTCCCTATCACGCTGTGCCCTGCACGCCGTTGGGGGATAAGCTGGTCACGGCCCCGACGCGTGATTTGCGGATTTCGGTGCATGTGGTTGCGGGGTTGAAACAGCCCTCGCCCGCGGATGTCATGCGCGGCGAGGAAACGCAGATCGCCGGATTTCTGGCGCAAAACCCCGGCTGGGACGGGGTGATCTGCCTGCCGGGAACGCACAGCAAATGGGTGCACCTAAGCGCGGGAGAAGTCGTCAGTTTCCAGACCTTCCTGACAGGCGAGATGTTCGCCCTTTTGTCCGAGCATTCGATCCTGCGCCATACGGTTGCGGGCTGGAATGATGACGGGTTCGTTCAGGGCTTCGATCAGGGGATGGAACGGCCCGACCGCTTGCTGGCGCGGTTGTTTTCCCTGCGCGCACAGGCCCTGTTGCACGGGCAGGATGCCGCCGTGGCCCGTGCGCGGCTGTCGGGCCTGTTGATCGGGGCAGAGCTGGCCAATACCAAACCCTACTGGCTGGGCCAGCGCGTGGCGGTCATCGGGGCGGATGGCATCGCGCGTCCCTATACGGCGGCTTTGGCGCGCCTGTCGGTGCCGGTAACTACCTGTGACGCAACCGAACTGACGCTTGCGGGGCTTGGGGCCGCGCGTGCCTTCATTCCGCAAAAGGGAACACCATGCGTGAACTGATCGCCATTCTGCGCGGGATCACCCCGCGCGATGCTGTTGCGGTGACGCAGGCGCTGATTGATGCAGGCATCACCCGCATCGAAGTGCCGCTGAACTCGCCCGATCCGCTGGACAGTATTGCCGCGATGGTCGCCACCTTCGGCAGCCACGCGCAAATCGGCGCTGGAACTGTCCTAAGTGCGGAACAGGTCGCAGCGGTTGCCGCAACAGGGGCGCGCCTGATTGTGTCGCCCGATTGCAACCCGGATGTGATTGCGGCCACCCGCCGCGCAGGCATGGACAGTTTTCCCGGTGTGCTGACCCCCACCGAAGCGTTTGCGGCCATGCGCGCGGGGGCAACGGGGCTGAAGCTGTTTCCTGCCAGTCTGGTTGGCCCGCAGGGACTGCAAGCCATGCGTGCGGTGCTGGGGGATGTGCCCGTTTATGCTGTGGGGGGCGTGGGGCCTGCGAATTTCAGGGATTGGCTGGCGGCCGGGGCCACAGGGTTCGGCCTTGGGACTGCATTATACACCCCCGGCATGACGGCCACACAGGTTGGCGCGCGCGCGCGCGATATTGTCACTGCATGGAAGGACGCCAATGACGCCGATTAATGATATACGCTGCACCTTGGGTGAAGGGCCGCTTTGGCACCCCGAGCGCGCGGAATTCTTCTGGTTTGATATTCTGGGATGCAAGCTGCACAGCTTGAAACAGACATGGACGTTTGACGAATATGTCTCGGCTGCTGGCTGGGTGGATCGCAATACGCTGCTGGTGGCCTCGGAGTCGCGGTTGTTTGCGCTGGATCTGGAAACTGGCGGGCAGCGCGACCTGTGCCCGCTGGAGGCCGACACCACCGCCACACGGTCCAATGACGGGCGCGCGGACCCGCAAGGCGGTTTCTGGATCGGCACCATGGGCAAACGCGCAGAACACGGCGCAGGTGCGATCTGGCGCTGGTATCGGGGGGAATTGCGCAAGCTGTTCGGGGGGATCAGTATTTCCAACGCAATCAGCTTCGCGCCCGACGGGCGGTCCGCATGTTTTACCGATACGCCCACACGCCGGATCATGCGGGTGGGGCTGGACGCGCAGGGCTGGCCTGCGGGCGCGCCCGAATGCTGGCTGGATCTGAACGCGGACGGGTATAACCCAGACGGGGCGGTGTTTGACGCGGCGGGCAATTTCTGGCTGGCGCAATGGGGGGCGGGGCGTGTTGTCTGCTACGGGCCGGATGGCGCGTTTCTGCGGGCCGTGTCGTTCCCTGCATCGCACACATCCTGCCCCGCATTTGGCGGACCTGACCTGACCGACCTGTATTGCACAACTGCGCGCGAAGGACATGATACCCCCGCGCCACTGGACGGGGCCACGTTCTGTGTGCCGGATGCGGGCCGCGGCCAAAGGGAGCATTCTGTGGTGCTGGAGGCATGATGCAACGCGGCCTTGGCGTGTGCTATTATCCCGAACACTGGCCTGAGGCTTCATGGCCCGATGACGCGCGCCGTATGGCGGATGCCGGTCTGACATGGGTGCGCATTGGCGAATTCGCGTGGTCACGGCTGGAACCGGAACCCGGCAGGCTGGAATTTGACTGGCTGGACCGCGCCATCGACATTCTGGGGCAGGCCGGTCTGAAGGTGGTTTTGGGCACGCCCACAGCCACGCCCCCCCGCTGGATGATCGACCGCTATCCCGATATGCTGGCAGTCGATGCCCAAGGCCGCCCGCGCAAGTTCGGATCGCGGCGCCATTATTGCTTCAGCCATCAGGGCTATCTGGTGGAATGCAAGCGCATCGTCACGGCGCTGGCCGAACGCTATGGCAAAAACCCCCACGTTGCTGCATGGCAGACCGATAATGAATATGGCTGCCATGACACGATCTTAAGCTATTCAAGCGCGGCACAAGCGGCGTTTCGGGACTGGCTGGGGCAGAAATACCAAAGCCCGCAAGCCTTGAACCATGCATGGGGCAATATCTTCTGGTCGATGGAGTATGCCAGTTTCGACGACATCGACCTGCCCAATCTGACGGTGACGGAACCCAACCCCGCACATGTCATGGATTTCCGGCGCTTCAGCAGTGATCAGGTGGTGGCGTTCAACCGCGCGCAAACCGACATTCTGCGCCGCCATAGCGCGGCCCCGATTGCGCATAACTATATGGGCCGGATTACCGAATTTGACCATTTCGCTGTGGGCGCTGATCTGGATATTGCCAGTTGGGACAGCTATCCCATAGGGTTTTTGTCCGACAGGCTGGAAGCCTCGCCCGCGCATAAGGCCGCGTTCCTGCGGCAGGGTGATCCTGATTTTCAGGCGTTTCACCATGATCTGTACCGCGCCGTTGGCCGTGGCCGCTGGTGGGTGATGGAGCAGCAACCCGGTCCCGTAAACTGGGCGCCCTACAACCCCGCGCCCCTGCCCGGCATGGTGCGCCTGTGGACATGGGAGGCATTTGCCCACGGGGCAGAGGCCGTGTGTTATTTCCGCTGGCGTCAGGCCCCGTTTGCGCAAGAACAGATGCATGCCGGTCTGTTGCGCCCGGACAGCGCGCCCGCGCCGGGGCTGGCTGAGGCCGCGCAGGTCGCACAGGAACTGCGCGATATGCCGGATGCGGCGTACGGCAAGGGCGATGTGGCGCTGATCTTTGATTATGCCAGTGCATGGGCGTGGGACACCCAACCCCAAGGCGCGGATTTCGATTACTTCAGGCTGGTTTTCGCATGGTATCGCGCCTTGCGGCGGCTGGGGCTGAACGTGGATATTCTGCCAGCCGATGCAGATGATCTGTCGGACTGGAAGCTGGCTCTCGCACCGGGGCTATTCACCCTGTCCGACACGTTGCGCGCGGCGCTGCCAAACTGTGGCGGCACGGTCGTGTTCGGCCCGCGCGCGAATTCCAAGACGGAAAACTTCGCCATACCTGTGCCCCTTCCGCCCGTATTGCCGGGGCTGGATATGCGTGTTGCGCGGGTTGAAAGCCTGCCGCCTGGGGCTGACATTGCGCTGGACGGCGGCGGGCGCTTCATCCATTGGGCCGAGGAGGTGGAGGGTGCGGCCACCGTTGCCTTGCGCCGCGCCGACGGGATGGCGGCGTTGGTAGGCACTGGTCCCCTGCGCTATCTGGCCGGTTGGCCCGATGATGCGACCTTGCGCGCGATACTGCGCGATTTATGCGCGGAGCAGGGCATCGAAACGCTGGATCTGCCGGATGCATTGCGGACGCGGCAGGCAGGCGCGCAGCGCTTCTGGTTCAATCACGGCACAACGCAGCTGTCATGGAATGGCCGGACCATACCGCCCGCAGGCGTGATATGGGAATGATCACCGCCCCCGCCGCTTCTTCACACCGCCGCGCTGCCCCGGACGACCGGCGGTGGACCGGCCCTTGACGGCGGCATCCTCGACCGCTTGCTGAACTTCGGACTGGCGCGCAAGCGGGTCGTCGGCGATGGCCAGTTCCACCGCTTCCAACCGCTTAACCTCATCACGCAGACGGGCGGCTTCCTCGAATTCAAGGTTCTCGGCGGCCTTGCGCATATCCGCGCGCAGCGCGTCCAGATGCGCCGCAAGGTTTGCGCCGGGTTTCACTTTGTCAACTTTTGCCGTGACGCGGGACATGTCTGTATCGCCCTGCCACATGCCCGCCAGCACATCTTCAACATTCTTGCGCACGGTCTGGGGCGTGATGCCGTGCTTTTCATTATACGCCACCTGCTTTTCGCGGCGGCGGTCGGTTTCCGCAAGCGCGCGTTCCATCGACCCGGTAACGCGGTCGGCATACATGATCACGCGCCCGTCGGCATTGCGGGCCGCGCGTCCAATGGTCTGCACCAGTGACGTCTCGGACCGCAGGAACCCTTCCTTGTCGGCATCCAGAATGGCGACCAGCCCGCATTCGGGAATGTCCAACCCCTCGCGCAGCAGGTTGATGCCGATCAGCACATCGAACGCCCCCAGCCGCAAATCGCGCAGGATTTCGATCCGTTCGATCGTGTCGATGTCGGAATGCATGTAGCGCACGCGAATGCCCTGTTCATGCAGGTATTCGGTCAGATCTTCAGCCATGCGCTTGGTCAGCACCGTCACCAGAACGCGCAGGTCACGCTGGGCCACGCGGCGAATTTCATCTAGCAGGTCATCGACCTGCATATGCACAGGGCGGATTTCCACCTGCGGGTCCAGCAACCCTGTGGGGCGGATCACCTGTTCGGTGAACACGCCGCCGGTCTGTTCCAGTTCCCAACCCGCTGGCGTGGCCGACACGAACACCGATTGCGGGCGCATGGCGTCCCATTCTTCAAATTTCAGCGGGCGGTTATCCATGCAGGACGGCAAGCGGAACCCGTGTTCGGCCAATGTGAACTTGCGCCGGTAGTCACCCCGATACATGCCGCCGATCTGCGGCACCGACACATGCGATTCATCGGCAAACACGATTGCGTTGTCGGGGATGAATTCAAACAATGTGGGCGGCGGTTCACCCGGTGCGCGGCCTGTCAGATAGCGAGAGTAGTTTTCAATGCCGTTGCAAACGCCGGTCGCTTCCAGCATTTCCAGATCAAATTTCGTGCGCTGTTCCAGCCGCTGCGCTTCCAGCAATTTCCCTTCGGCTGTTAGCTGGTCAAGGCGCTGTTGCAATTCGTGTTTTATGCCCTTGACCGCCTGCTGCATGGTCGGGCGCGGGGTCACATAGTGGCTGTTGGCATATATCCTGATTTGTTCAAAACTGCCGGTTTTCGCGCCTGTCAGCGGGTCGAATTCGGTGATCCCTTCCAATTCGTCCCCGAAGAATGACAGTTTCCACGCGCGATCTTCAAGGTGGGCGGGCCAAACTTCGATGACGTCACCGCGCACACGGAATGACCCGCGCTGAAACGCGGCATCATTGCGGCGGTATTGCTGCGCGACCAGTTCGGCCATGATCTGGCGCGGGTCATAGGCTTCGCCGGTTTTCAGGTCCTGCGTCATCGCCGAATAGGTTTCGACCGACCCGATCCCATAGATACATGACACAGACGCCACGATAATCACATCATCACGTTCCAGAAGCGCGCGGGTGGCCGAATGGCGCATCCGGTCGATCTGTTCGTTGATCTGGCTTTCCTTCTCGATATAGGTGTCAGACCGCGCGACATAGGCTTCGGGCTGGTAATAGTCGTAATAGCTGACGAAATATTCGACAGCGTTGTCGGGAAAGAAGCCCTTGAATTCACCATAAAGCTGGGCGGCAAGGGTTTTGTTTGGCGCCAGAATGATGGCGGGGCGCTGGGTTTCTTCAATGATCTTGGCCATCGTATAGGTCTTGCCGGTGCCGGTGGCCCCCAGCAGCACCTGATTGCGTTCGCCCGACGTCACCCCCTCGACCAGTTCGGCGATGGCGGTGGGCTGGTCGCCAGCAGGCAAAAACGGGCTGGCCATACGAAACCGCTTGCCGCCTTCCATCTTGGGGCGGGTCAGGACATCGGGGCGGGTGGCGGGTTGGTTCAGGTTGTTGTGCGGCATGGGACCATATGTTTCCTGTCTGTCCCATACTTGGCCTTTTGCCCCCGTCATTCAAGACGCATTCGCGCGCTTATGGCCAATAGACCGCGCGCCCGCATCTGGTATAGTTCACGCCACGATGAAAATATTCCTGCGGCAGCATTCCACATCCCTGCGCCTTGCCCTGATTCTGGGGTTGTTGGTGCTGGCTTTCGCTGTCAGCACGGATTTTCAGCGCATTGCCGCCGGCGTCGCGGTGTTCTTGCTGGGCATGATGATGCTGGAAGGCGGGTTCAAGGCGCTGGGCGGCAGTGTGCTGGAACGGTTGCTGGCGCGCGCCACGGGCACATTGCCGCGCGCCTTGGGCTTTGGGGTTGCGGCCACGGCCATCACGCAATCCAGTTCGCTTGTGTCTGTGATCTCGATTTCCTTCCTCAGTGCGGGATTGATCACGCTACAGGCCGGAATTGGCATCATATTCGGGGCAAATCTGGGCACAACGACCGGGGCGTGGCTGATCGCGGGTGTGGGGGTCAAGGTTGATATCGCCACCTATGCGTTGCCCTTGCTGGCACTTGGGACGGTGTTGATGTTCCAGCGCAACCCGCGCAGTCACGGGGCAGGGCAGGTGCTGACGGGCATCGGGCTGTTGTTTCTGGGCATTGCCTTCATCAAGGACGGGTTTGACGCCTTCAGCGCCGGTTTTGACCTGACGCGTCTTGCGCTGGGGGGGATTGTCGGGCTGGTGGTCTATGCGTGCCTTGGGGCCTTGGCCACGGTTGTCATGCAGTCCAGCCATGCCACCATGCTGTTGGTCATCACTGCGCTGGCCAGTGGCCAGATCGGGTATGATAACGCGCTGGCTGTGGCCATTGGCGCGAATATAGGCACCACAGTCACGGCCCTGATTGGCGCAGGCTCGGCCAATTATCAGGGCAAGCGGCTGGCACTGGCGCATTTGATATTCAACACCATGACGGCCTTTGTCGCGCTGGTGCTGATTGTGCCGTTGCGGTTTGCGGTGGACGGCATCAGCGATGTGCTGGGCATTGGCGCGGATGATTTTGCCCTGCGTCTGGCCGTGTTTCATACGCTGTTCAACCTGCTGGGTATTGGCTTGATGATTCCCCTGATCCCACGGCTGATAAAGCTGTTGGAACGTCGCATTGCCACCCCGTCGCCCAGCATCAGCCGCCCGCATTTCATTGCGGCGCAACTGGGCGATTTCCCCGCGCCGATTGTGGCGGCGCTGCAAAACGAACTATGGCACCTGTATCGCAATGCCGCCGCGCTGATCTGCGAAGGGTTGAACATGCGGCTGGAGGATCTGCGCGCCTCGCGCGATGTGGCCACCACCGTGTCGCGCAGCCGAGAGGCGATTGGCGTCGATTTCGATGCCCGTTACCACGACAAGGTCAAATCGCTGCACGCGGCAATTCTGGATTTCACCGCCAGCAAGTCCAGTCTGGCCCTGCCAAAGGACGCGCAGGCACGCTTGCAGGAATTGCGCGACGGGGCGAATGCGTTGGTGCGCGCGGTCAAGGCGGCCAAACATATGCGCGCGAATGTGCAGCGGTTCACGCAGGGCGAACATGGGGCGATCACCAGTCTTTATGACGGGTTGCGCAGCGAAATCGGGGAATTATTCGCTGAGATTGCGCAGTTGGAGAGCTTGCCCGCGGATCAGCGCAGTGCATTGACGCTGCAAGAGGATCGCGCGGTTCTGGGCCAGACCTATGCGAACCATGCGCAGCGCGCCGAACGGTTGTTGCAGGCCCGCCAGATTTCGGCAGGCAATGCGGCATCGTTCCTGAATGACGCGCGCTACACCGAGGAATTATTGTTGTCCATTCTGGACGCCGCGCAAGCCTATTTCCGCGAACCCGACAGAGCCCTTGCCGAGATCGAGCGTATTCTGGAAGCCCCGCAGGACGACGCGCTGCAGGACAAATACGCGCAAGACAAATACGCGCAAGACAAGGCGGGATTGTCATGAAACCGTTGCGATCATGGTATATGCTGTCGCGGCGGGGTAGTCTTGCAAAGGTGCGTTATGTCTGCGGATGATCTGGCGAAGAAACTGGGCAAGGTGTTTTCCCGTTTCGGGCAGGGCAAGGACCAGAAGGTCAAGCCCGCCGATGTCCGGAAGATCATCGACAAGCTGTGCGCGCGCCGCGATGAGTTGCAAGATGCGGTGGTTGCGGCCGCAGGCACATCGAAGTCAGTGCGCTTGTCGCAAAAGCTGGCCAGCGTGGAACAGTTGCTTGCGCGCGCGCAATGGCTACTTGACGAAATCCAGACGCAGCAGCCCGAGGGCCCGACACTGGATTGACCGGCCCCGCGCGGCCCGATAGCCATAAGTCAGGCAGGCAGAAAGGCGCGCGACATGACCAAGGCGGACACACACGACAGATTGACGCGTTGCAAGAAGATTCTGGGCGATCTGGTGGCCTTCCCGTCAGTGTCGGCAGATGGCAATCGCGCAATCACCGACTACCTTGCCGATGCATTGACGCAAGCGGGCGCACGGGTCGAGGTGATGCCGGATGACACGGGCTTGCAGGCCAATCTTTTTGCGACAATCGGTCCGGACGGGGATGACGGGGTCATATTGTCGGGGCATACGGATGTGGTGCCTGTTGCCGATCAGCCATGGACGTCTGACCCGTTTGACATGACCGAAGCCGATGGGCGGCTTTACGGGCGGGGCACATGTGACATGAAGGGGTTTGTTGCGGCCTGTGTGGCGATGGCATCGGAATTTTCCGCGCGCGCGTTGAAGCGCCCTGTGCATTTCGCCTTCACCCATGACGAAGAAACCGGCTGTTTCGGTGCGCAGCGCCTGACCGCCCTGATGCACAGCCGCGGATTGCGCGCGCAGGCGGCCATTATTGGCGAACCCACGCTGATGGCCGTGATCGACGGGCATAAGGGGTGTTATGAATACACCACCCGTGTCACCGGCCTTGAAGGGCACGGTTCCAGCCCTGATCTGGGCGTCAATGCTGTGGAATACGCGGCGCGCCTTGCGTTGAAGCTGACGGAATTGCGGCACGCCCTGAAGGCGCGCGCCCCCGATAACTGCCCATTTGACCCGCCGCATAGCACCCTCAATATCGGGGCTTTGCGGGGGGGGCAGGTGCATAACATTATCGCAGGCAGCGCGCGAATGGACTGGGAAATGCGGCCGGTCCACCCGTCTGATGCAGATTTCGTCAAGGCCGAACTGGCGGCGTATGTTGATGACTTGCGCGCGCAGATGCAGGCCATACACCCTGATGCCGATATCCACACCGAGATCGTGGCCGAGGTTGTGGGCCTGATCCCGAAGGACACCAACCCCGCCCGTGATCTGTCTATGGCATTAACCGGCGCGAACGGGGCCGGTCTGGTGCCCTTCGGTACCGAAGCGGGGCTGTTCCAAAGCATCGGCATTGCATCGGTCCTGTGCGGGCCGGGGTCGATCGCGCAGGCGCACAAGCCGGATGAATATATCGAGATCGCGCAGCTTGAACGCTGTCTGGATATGCTGCACCGCCTTGGCAAAAACTTGGAACGCGCCTGAAAACCCTGCAAATCCTTGTTGCGAATTTGCGTCAACAAGACGTTGGTTGAAGGTCTGTTAATCCAACCGTGTGATAAAACCCACCATATGCAGTGCAAAGCTGTGATTGACGGAACGCATTTGGACAGCAACACTAGGTCATGACCGACAACGACAGCACGCGCGATCAAGAACAACAGCCAGCCAATGGGCGTAGTCTGGAACGGCTGGCCATTGATCTGCTGAACCGGCTTGCGGGGGTGAATACCGCACAGGCGGAAACTGTCATTAATGATGTTCTGGCTGAACTGGGGCACGCGGTCGGATTGGACAGAACCTATCTGTTCTGGATGCGGGACGGATCATATTGGGATTACACCCATGAATGGGTTGCCCCCGGCATTGCGCCGATGATTGATGAACTTCCAGGGCTGCCGCATGACGTTATCATGCCGTGGTATACGCAGTTTCTGAAAGGTGAGTCTGTCTACATCGCGCGGGTTGATGATTTGCCGGATGAGCGTAGAAGCGAACGTGACTCGTTGCAGATGCAAGGGGTGGTGTCCTTGCTTGCTGTTCCGGTGATCGAGAATGGCCTGCCGGTGGGGTTCGTCGGCTATGACACAGTGAACGGCCCGCGCGACTTCAGCGAGGA
>SR_TP_S13solDRAFT_1000312_pt1 | contig 21813 bp, 19 predicted proteins | sample SodReaTP_S13sol_FD_11159 | JGI IMG/M metagenome (IMG submission 11159)
GAGCGCACCGGAGGCGTACTCGCCTGTCCGTTGAGGATGTGCGACCGAGCGAAACGCCCTGGACGCGGGGCCTGGCGGTTCCGCAGTAGGCAGGGTGGTGAGTAAGGCGGGCTCAAACCCGCGTCGTGCCCGGGCTGCGATAGAATCCCGGCCATGACTGAGACGATTGCACTGATCGGCGCCGGCAACATGGCGCAGGCCCTGATCGGCGGTTTGATCCAACGCGGGCACCCGGCAGCGAATCTGCGGGCAGCCGATCCAGCCGCCGCCAACCGCCAGAAAGCAGAAGCCGAATTCGGCATCCGCACCTTTGCCGACAACGCCGAAGCAGTGCATCAGGCCGCACTGGTCATCCTGTGCGTCAAACCCCAGGTCATTGATGAGGCGGCCGAATCCATCGCCGAAGCCTGCCTGCCCGAGACGGTCATCGCCAGCGTCGCCGCCGGCATTCCGCTGGCCCGGCTGCAGCGGCATTTCGGCCCCGAGCGCGCGATCGTGCGGGTCATGCCCAACACCCCCGCGCTCCACGGCTGTGGTGCCACCGGCCTGTTTGCCGGGCCGGCCTGCAGCGAAGACCAGACCGCGCGCGTACGCCGGGCATTCGAGGCGGTCGGGCGCGTGTTCGAGGTCGATGACGAGGCATTGATGGATGTCGTGACTGCGGTCTCCGGCTCCGGGCCGGCCTATTTCTTTGCCTTGACCGAAGCGCTGGCCGCGGCCGGCGAGGCGGCCGGGCTGAACAGCGATATCGCACGCGGACTGGCGGTACAGACTGCCGCAGGTGCCGGCGTCATGCTCGATCGCGATCCGGCCGGGCCGGCTGAGCTACGCCGGCGCGTGACATCGCCCGGCGGCACGACCGCCGCGGCACTGCAATCACTGGAGCACAATGGCTTTGCCGCGGTCGTCGACAGCGCCGTTCGCGCCGCAATCGCGCGCGGCCGGGAACTGGGAGCGCAGGAATGACAGGATCGGTCGGCAACGCATTCGCATTCCTGGTCGAGACCCTGTTTCGACTGTACCTGGCCGCGCTGCTGCTGCGCGTGCTGCTCGAAGCCGCGGGCGCGGATTACTACAACCCGATCAGCCAGGTGCTGATCAAGATCACCGAGCCGCTGGTCGCCCCGCTGGCCAGGCTGATCCCGCGCCTGGGCCGATTCAACACCGCCGCGGTGGTGTTGATGCTGATCATCCAGGCCATTTCGATCTGGCTGGTGACGGCGATTTCGGGCTATCCGGCGGACCCGCTGCAAGTGCTGGTCACGGCCTTCTTCCGGCTGATCCAGCTGCTGCTGGTCATGTACCTGGTGCTGATCATCGCCGAGGTCATTCTGTCGTGGGTCGGCGGTGGCATGCGCCACCCCATCATCCCGTTGATCTACCAGTTGACGCGGCCGGTACTGATGCCGATCCGGCGCGTCATTCCGACCATCGGCGGGCTGGATCTTTCACCGCTGGTGGCGATCATCGGCATCCAGTTCCTGATGATCCTGATTGGCGTGCGGTAAGAACCATGCCACGATCCCGGTCCAATTCAGCGACGGCATCCGAGATCATGGGCTTGCGCGGCCGCCGGGTCGGGTACCGCAGGATCCCGGCGCTTGCAAGCCCGGCGGAAACGGGAGTAGCATTGGACGCCAACGGATCGCCGGTGAACGGGCCGGTGAATCGACCAAATCCGGAGAACACCTGAACATGCATCTGTCAAACGGTTTGAAGATCATCCTGGCCCTGGGGCTGCTGCTGGCCACATGGAACGCCGCCGCCCAGCAGGCGACGGAATTCAGCAATCACGAGGTCCACTACAGCACGCTCAATACCAACCTGCTGTCACCGGATGTCGCCAGTGCCTACGGCATCCAGCGCGCCGGCACCCAGGCCATGCTCAACATCACGGTTCTGGACAAGCAAAGCCGGGAACCGGTCGCCGCCCGGATCAGCGCAACCGCCGTCAACCTGACCGGCCAGCGGCGCGCAATCCCGCTGCGCCGGATCGATGACCAGGGCGCGATCTACTACATCGGCCAGTTCCGCATCCACAACGAGGAAACGCTGAACTTCAATGTCGAGGTGGTGCCGGAAGATCACGCCGGGCCGCCCCTGACCCTGTCGTTCCGCCAGCAGTTCTTCACCGGTTGAGCCCGGTTTCGGGAAACCGGAGCGGGCCGTATACCGGTCCGGCCGAAGAAGACTGATGACCCCGGAGCGTCGGCAACGCATCATTGACATTGCCTGTCGCCGTCAGCCCGATCTGACGGTGTTCATGGAGCGTGTCCACAAGCCGCACAACCTGGCCGCAATTCTGCGCACCTGCGATGCAGTCGGCGTGATGCAGGCTCACGCAGTGCCCGGCGAACATGGGCTGCCGCCGTTGAACAACACCGCCCAGGGCGCCCAGCGCTGGGTCGCGCTGAACCGGCACCCGGATACCGAGTCGGGGCTCGCGGCTGTGCGCGCGCAAGGCCTAGCCTGCGTGGCTGCGCACTTTTCCGAAACCGCGGTCGATTACCGCGAAATCGACTACACCCGCCCGACCGCAGTCGTGCTTGGGACCGAAAAATTCGGCATCAGCGAAACGGCCGCGGCGCTGTGCGACCAGCACATCGTCATCCCGATGCACGGCATGACCCAATCACTCAACGTCTCGGTGGCCTGTGCGCTGATCCTGTACGAAGCCGAACGCCAGCGCCGGCTGGCCGGCATGTACACCGGCCACGATCCGCAGCAATCCCCATGGCGGGAAATGATCGAACACTGGATCCAGCGCGACCTGGCCCGCCGCAAGACCCCGCCGCCTGACGCGTGAAACCTTATCCTGCCGGATCAAGACTGTACGGTGATGTCGGGTGAGGAATGTGGCACCGAACTGTCAGCGGGGAGTGGTGTTGCCTGGTGGTGAGTCGTGGGTCGCGGGGCAGATGATGATCTATCAGCTTCTATCCGACTCCACCGGGTTTCAAGGAAGGCATTCAGGTTTGCAAGCCCTCGTATCAAGTCCAGTGGCACCAAGGCTCCCTTGAGCCTTGTCATTGCCTGCACTGCCGATCGAGCCGCGGCTCGCCGGCAGGCAACGCCACTCCACGCCTGCCACCCAACCGGATCGCACGCTCGGGTTCACGGATACAGCAGACCTCGCTCCCAGCCTTCGTCGGCAGCGGTGTAGACGATGCGTTCGTGCAGCCGGTAGGGGCGGCCGTACCAGAATTCGACCCGGTCGGCGTCGACCCGGAAGCCGGACCAGTGCGGCGGGCGCGGAATCTCGCGGCCGCGATACTCCTTCTCCAGTTCCTCGATGCGGCGGATCAGCGTGGCACGCTCGTCCAGTTCCCGCGATTGTCTCGAAGCCCAGGCGCCAACCTGGCTGCCGCGCGGACGACTGGCGAAGTACTCGTCGGCCTCGTGATCCGAAACCTGCTCGGCAGTTCCGTTGATGATCACCTGCTGCTCGGTCTCGCGCCACCAGAACATCAGGCAGGCTTGCGGGTTGGCCGCCAGTGTCCGGCCCTTGCGGCTTTCCAGGTTGGTGTAGAAGACGAAGCCGTCCGCGTCGTGACCCTTGAGCAATACGGTGCGCGCATCGGGCCTGCCCGTAGCGTCGACGGTGGCCAGGGTCATTGCGGTCGGCTCGGGTATGCCGGCGGCCACGGCCTGGCCGAAGCCCTGCTCGAAACGCTCAAGAATCTCGGAACTGAGTTTCATGCCAGCATCTCCCCGTATCCGGCCCGATAGTCCGGATACTGTAGCGCAAAGCCGCTGCCGAACAGGCGATCCGCCAGAACCCGTTTGCCCTGGCCGCGATGGTCGCCGCAATCGTCTTCGCTTTCGACCGGCCCGGGCACACCCATGCGCGCGGCCAGCCAACTCAGCACCTCCCATCGCGGCGCCGGACAGCGGTCGCTGGCGACATACAGGTCATCCGGTTTTTCCAGCGTCAGCAGGTGGGCCAGCGCACCGGCGCAATCCTCGGCGTGGATCCGGTTGGTCCAGACCGGCGGCTGGCGCCGACAGGTCACGCCGCCGGCGCGCAAGGTTCTGAGCAGCCAGTCGCGGCCGGGCCCATAGATGCCCGAGAAGCGCAGCGCGATTCCGCCGAACTCGCGGGCCAGACCCTCGGCCTCCAGCAGGATGCGCCCGTTGAACGCACCGGGTTCGGCGGCCGAATCCTCGTCCACCCATTCACCGTCATCCTGGCCGTAGACAGCAGTGCTGGACACGAAGATGAAACGACCGGCCTTGATGTGGCCGAGCAGATGTTCCAGGCCCTGGACATAAGCGGCGCGATAACCGGCCTCGCTGCGCTCGCCCGGGGTGGCGGTGTAGACCACCGCGTCCCACTCGCGCGCCAGGCCGGACAGTGTTTCTGGCCGGGCCAGGTCGGCTGCCTGCGGCGTGATCGTTTCCGGAAGCCTGGCCGTATTGCGCCGCAAGCCGGTCACCGACCAGCCATCGAGGCGACCGGCAAGCCGGATTCCCAGATCGCCGCACCCGGCAATCAGCAGCCTGCGGGTGGAATTCACCAGCGCCGCTGCCGATCAGGCGTGCTGTGGCTGAACATCGGACGTGCCGTCACGATTGTCCTGACAATCGCCATCGCCATTTGCCTGCGGCGGCCCGCCCTGCTCCGGCGGGGGCAGCATGCGCAGCCAGATCAGCCAGACCACCAGCGCATCGAGAATGATCAGCGCCTGCCACAGATACAGATGGAACCAGTCGAACCAGACCATGTTCCACTGGCCGAGATAGAACAGGCTGATGATGCGCACCAGATTCAGCCCCTGAATGGCCACGAAACCGATCGCGAAACCGACCAGCTTGTGCTTGAGCGGCGCCGGGAAGGCAAAAATTGCGGCAAACAGGATGATCAGCGCCTCGACGCCGTTGCAGCCCGGCTCGATCGAGACCGCAAACCCGGATTCGATATCCTGGATGACCTTGCCGGCCGCGATCACGCCGCTGTCGAACAACTGAATCAGGTTGACGCTCACCCAGGCAATGCCGGAGGTGAACGGCAGGATTACGTTCTGCTGCACCGGCTGCAGCACCTCGATGGTGAACAGCGAGATCAGCAGAACGACAAAAAGCAGCGAAAACCGGGTCATGCCGAAATCCTTGATTCCTCGGAACACTATGGTACTCAATCACGTTCCGCTAAGGCGGGCTCAGTCCCGTCCGCCATGCCCGGATCTTGTCGTGCAGCGACAATGCCGCGTGCGCCGGGCTGGTCGACGGCAATCGCACGCACTCGATCGCGGCATATGCCTCCGGGAGATTTCCGCGCACATGTCTGCGCCAACAGCGTTCGGCCATCGCACCATTGAATCCGATCCGCCGGATACCCGGGCAGATACGGAACAGGCCGGCAAAATCATTGACCACGATGGACCCGGCGTCAATGGACTGGTCCAGGCTGCCGGACCGGCGGCAACGTCCGATCACGTCCCACAGCGCCACACCCGACTCGCGCAGGCCGGCCAGACGCTCTTCGTACGGCGCCTCGGACGACACCCCGAACAAGGCCTCGGCGACCTTCCAGAACGCATTGCGCGGATGGGCGTAATAACGCTGCTCGGCCAGCGAGCGCGCGCCGGGCATGCTGCCCAGCAGCAACACCCGCGCATGCGGCGACACCACCGGGGCCAGGCCGGTCAGCGTTTCCGGATCATGCGGCGACTTGCCGGCCGCCAAGCCGCGAGATTTCGGTGCCTTCGTCATCATTCAGGCTCATCGTGCCATATCCTCATCAGGCACACACCTCAATGCCCACGCCACGTTCGAATGCAGCCGCACCCGAAAGCCCTATGGCCGCCTGAATGCGGATCCCGCGTCGGATGAGCGTTCATGGCGCACGGACATGCATAATCCGGCGACGATTTACGGTAGCATCTGCCGGATAAACGAAGTCCGGCATGCGCGTGCAGAAAAACATCTTCCTGATCGGCCCCATGGGTTCGGGCAAGACTTCGCTGGGCCGGCGCGTGGCGCCCCGGCTGGGGCTTGAATTCATCGATCTCGACGAGGAGCTGGAACGGCGCTGCGGTGTCGAGGTGGCGGTAATCTTCGAGATCGAGGGCGAAGCCGGCTTTCGCGCGCGCGAAAGCGAGTTGCTGGCCGAGATCGCCAGGCGTCGCGGTTGCCTGATTGCCACCGGCGGTGGCTCGGTACTCAGTGAAAGAAACCGCGAAGTGATTCGCGCCAATGGTGCCGTAGTCTGGCTGCGCACCTCTGTCGCCCAGCAGATCCGGCGACTGGAGCGCGATCAGCGCCGGCCGCTGCTGGCCGCGCCCGACCGCGAACAGCGTCTCAACCGGATGGCCGACCAGCGCAACCCGATCTACCACGAACTCGCCGACGTGATCTTCGAGTCAAGAAACCTGCCGCTGTATCGAATGGCCGAGGCACTGGAACAGACCCTGAGATCGGTCATGACCGAGCACGCCGAGGCCGGGGAGGACGCGCAATGCCCAGGCTCGAGCTGAACCACGCAGGCGGCTGTTGCCGGGTCGAGGTTGCCGCCGGCCTGCTCGATGATCGCAGCGCCTGGGCAAACCTTGTCCCGGCCGGTGCGCTGATCGTGACCGACCGGACCGTGGCCGGGCTGTACCTGGATCGCCTGTGCCGAACCCTGGCCGACCACCGGCCGCGCACCCTGGTGCTGCCGGCCGGCGAGCAGGCCAAGACTGCCGCTCACTGGATGGAGATTCTCGAGCGGCTGGCCGCCGACGGCGCGCAGCGCGATATCACGATCATCGCCCTGGGCGGTGGCGTGATCGGAGATCTGGCCGGATTCGCGGCCGCCTCCTGGATGCGCGGGGTCCGGCTGATCCAGGTGCCGACCACGCTGCTGGCCCAGGTCGATGCGGCGATCGGCGGCAAGACCGGCTTCAACCTGGCCGCCGGCAAGAACCTGGTCGGTGCATTTCATCAGCCGGTTGCGGTCATGGCCGATGTGACCACGCTGAAGACGCTGGAAGATCGCGACTACCGGGCCGGCCTGGCTGAAGTCGTCAAGTACGGCGCCATCCGCGATGCCGGCTTTCTGGCCTGGCTGGAAGATAATGCCTCATCGTTGCTGGAACGCAGCGCCGAAGCGCTGTCACAGGCGGTCCGGCGTTCGGTGACGCACAAGATCGAGATCGTCGAGGCCGACGAGCGCGAGACCGGGCAACGCGCATTGCTCAATTTCGGCCACACTTTCGGCCATGCGATCGAGGCCGCGACCGGTTACCAACGTTACCGGCACGGCGAGGCGGTCGCGATCGGCATGCACCTGGCCGCCCGGCTGAGTACCCGGCTGGGCATGATCGATGCAAGCGATGCCGCACGACTGACGCATCTGCTCGAATCGCTTCGATTGCCGGTTGACCCGCCCGACGACGTCGACCCGAGCCGGCTGATCGAACTCATGCGCCTGGACAAGAAGAACCTGGCCGGACGCTTCCGGCTGATCCTGCTCGAAGCCCTCGGCCGCGCGGTCATCCGCGACGACGTCGACGAAGCCACCCTGACGGCGAGCCTGGTCTGACGGTGCAGTTGACTTGGGCTTCTACTGAAAGGCTTTTTTTTACCGCAGATGAACGCAGATGAACGCAGATGAAACCCTTGAAAAGCTCTAACCACGAAGGACACGAAGATCACGAAGAGAAAAACACAAGATCTCGTTATCACCATAAATTCCGGCAACAGCACCACTGCATTGAGGATCTTTTTCAAGAACATCGTCTTTACTTCGTGTTCTTCGTGTCCTTCGTGGTTCATGCCTTTTGATTTGCTTGTTATCTGCGTTCATCCGCGTTCATCTGCGGTAAATAAAACGATCTTCACAACACCCGACCAGGAACCCGTGAAATGACGAATGCCCGAACCGACAGCCGATTCCTGCGCGCACTCCGGCGCGAACCGGTCGACCGCACCCCGGTCTGGCTGATGCGCCAGGCCGGCCGCTACCTGCCCGAATACCTGGCCACGCGCGCGAAGGCGGGCGATTTCCTGACCCTGGCATCGACCCCGGAGCTGGCCTGCGAAGTCACGCTGCAGCCGATCCGGCGCTACGGTTTCGATGCCGCGATCCTGTTCTCCGACATTCTGATCCTGCCGCACGAAATGGGCCTGGGCCTGGGCTTCACGCCCGGTGAGGGGCCAAAGTTCGAGCGCACGGTGCGCAGCCGCGCCGAGATTGAAGCGCTGCCGCGGCTCGACCCGAACGAAGCCACCGGCTATGTCATGGACGCGGTCGCCATGATCCGGCGCGAGCTGCCCGTCGAGGTGCCGCTGATCGGGTTTGCCGGCAGTCCGTGGACGGTCGCGACCTACATGATCGAGGGTGGCTCCAGCCGCGACTTCAAGCTGGCCAAGAAGCTGCTGCTGGAAGCGCCCAAGGCGGCCGATCGCCTGATCCGGCACCTGGCTGATGCCACCGCCGACTACCTGCTGGCCCAGGTCGAGGCCGGTGCCGATGTGCTGATGGTGTTCGACAGCTGGGGCGGTGTACTTTCACCGCTGATGTTCGAGCGCTTCTCGCTGGCCGGCATGCGGCGCATCGTCGAACGAATCCGGGGCGCGGCACCCGAAATCCCGGTCATCCTTTTCGCCAAGGGCTGCGGCACCCACCTGGAAGCGCTGGCCGACACGGGTTGCCAGGCCCTGGGTCTGGACTGGACCACCAGCCTGGGCGCAGCACGCGCCCGGGTTGGTGAGCGGGTTGCCCTGCAGGGCAATCTCGACCCGGCGGTGCTGGTGACCTCCCCGGAAGTCATCAGGCGCGAGACTCGACGGGTACTGGAGGATTTCGGCCCCGGCAGCGGCCACGTGTTCAATCTCGGTCACGGCATCACCCCCGATGTGCCGCCCGAGCACGTCGAGGTGCTGGTCGAGACAGTGAGCGAGTTCAGTCGCCGTAGCGACGACTGAAGCGCAGGTCCAGCAGCGCACCGATCAGTCGGGATTCGGTCAGCGGCCGGCGCATAACCGGCCCATCTTCCGATGACCGGCCCAGCTGCCAGCAGGCCCGGCCCTGGTCGCGCCACTGGCGCAGCATGCCGGGTTCGACATGCTCGGGCGTGAACAGCAATGCATCCGCCACCGGCACGTCGCCAGGGTTTTCAAGCCGCACGATGTGCAGGCCCCAGCGCCGCGCCAGCCGCCGCAGCACGCGCAGGTCGGCCGGAGAAAGCGCCGCCGCCAGGCGCAAGCCCTCCAGCAGGCCGATCCGGAAGGGTGGCTGCGGCGACATGCCCGCCAACGGCAGGCGCACCGTGAACCGGCTGCCACGGCCCGGCCGGCTGAACAGATCCAGCTCTCCATGCATCGCATCGACCAGCCGACGGCAGATGGCCAGCCCCAGACCGCTGCCCGAATGCTTGCGCGTGACCGCGGATTCGGCCTGGGTGAACGGTTCGAACAGTTCGCGCTGCACTTCCGGCTGAATGCCCGGACCAGTGTCGCCGACCCCCAGCACCAGGCGGTTGTCGGCATCGATCCGGACCTCGATCTCGACGCTGCCGGCATGGGTGAACTTGATCGCGTTGTTGACCAGGTTACCCAGAACCTGGGCAATGCGATCATCGTCGCCGATCGCCATGACCGGCAAACTGGACGAGATTCTCAGGCGCAGATCCAGCCCGGATGCAGCGGCATTGGCCGCGTGCAGCTCGACCACGCGCTCGAGCAGCCGCGACAGATCGAAAGCACGCTCGCGCAGCTCGATATGCCCGGCCTCGATCCGCGACAGGTCCAGCACATCGTTGAGGATGCGCTGCAACTGGCGGCCCGACCCGCGCATGGTGCGCAGCATTTCGAATTGTTCCGGCGCGATCCCTTCGTGTTCGAGCAGCTCCATGGTGCCCAGCAGGCCGTGCAAGGGTGTGCGGATTTCATGGCTCATGGTGGCCAGGAATTCAGACTTGGCGGCACTGGCCTGTTGCGCCTGCTGTGCATGATGCCGAACCTCCAGCAACAGCCGCGCATTTTCCAGCACCTGTCCCGTGGTCTGCGTGAACAACTCAATGCGGGCATGCTCGATGGAAACCTCGCCCGGGTCCGACTGCGGCAACCAGACCGCAGCCAGCGTTCTGCCGTGGCCCAGGCGCAGCACCATTCCCGGTCCGTTGGCGGCCAGCGCCTGATCGAACTGCGCACGCTCGCGCTTCCGACAGGCAGAACCAGACCCGTACAGACGATCGGGAAACTCCGGGTCGACGAAACCGAACTGGCATTCCGGCGCCGCGGTCAGCCCGAGCAGGGCATCGGCAATGTTCGCAGCCAAAGGCTCGGGTTCCAGGCTCTGGTTCAGCCGTTCCAGCAACAGTCGCTGACGCTCGGCCAGTTGCTGCCGATCACGCGCCAGGCGCAGCGTTTCCCGGCGCCGGCGGCGCTGATTCACCGAGCGCCAGCCGAGACCGGTCATGGCCAGCGCGATCAGGGCATAGCCAACCCAGGCAGGCCCACTCCGCCAGGGTGGATGATCGATCACGATGCGCCGACGATCCCCCTCCAGATTCCAGATCCCGTCGACGTTGGCGGCCTGGACCTCCAGCACATACTCTCCGCCCGGCAGGTTGCTGTAGAACTGGGTCTCCTGGCCAATCAACTCGCGCCACTGATCATCCCAACCGGTCAGCCGCAGCCGGTAGCGATTGCGTGACGGGTCCAGGTAGGAAAGCGCGACAAACGAGGCCTCGAGCGAATTCTGGCGCCAGCCCAGACGCAGCGGCTCACGGCTGCGGGGGTCGAATTGAAACACCTCATCGCCCGCACGGATGTCGGTAATCCGTACCGGCGGTGGCTGCAGGGCCGGTGCAATGGCATCCGGATCGACCAGCAGCAGCCCGCTGCTGGTTCCGGCCAGAAAACTCCCATTTTCGAGGTGCACTACATCACGCGCCTCGAATTCGGACAGCGGCAATCCCTCGCGTACCGAGAACAGCCGGAACTCATTACTGGCAAGGTCCAGACGGGCCAGACCCACATCCATCAGCAACCACAATTTCTCGTCACGCGGCACCAGCGCCCGCACCCGACCGGCAGGCAGACCGTCACCGGCGGTATACCGCGCGCGCGGGATCAGCCGATCTTCTACCCATTCAAAGCGCTCCAGCACCGATCCAGAAGCCAGCCAGACCGACGATCCATCAAAGGCCATGGCCAGCAACTGCTGTGCCGCGGATCGATGAACGACGGCAAACGCGCCGTTCTCCTGCTGGCGCAGAAGGCTGCGCTCGCTCAACAGCCACCAGGCCCCATCCGGGCCGCGTCGGATCGCTGAAACCGAGGTATCCGGCAAGTGCCTGGGCGCCGCTTCCTGGGCGCTCCAGCGATCAACCAGCGCACCGTCGCGATCCAGCAGCATCAGTTCCGCCCCGTTGGCGCCCAGCCAGACCCGGCCATCATCGGCGCCGGCCAGGAAAATGAACGTCTCTTCGGTCTGCGTTGCCCTTATGGCAACTTTGATATCGTGCCCGCCGGCCGGATGCAGACGACTCAGTTTGCGGCGGTGCAGGACCCAGACCCATTCCCCATCCGGCACCAGCCCCATGACGGAACCATCGTCGCCGAATTGCAGGGAACGCAGAACTTGCGTCGCTTCCGGCGTAGCCATCCTGATCTGACGCACACCGCTGCTCGCGTCCCCGATCCAGTAAGAATCATCGTCACCGACAGCCACTACCGTGGTTCGCTGCGCCTCAGGGGTTTCATCACCGGTCTGTATCGAACGGAATCCCCGCCAGCCGGGCGGCAACCGGGCCAGCCCCCCGCTGGCGGTTGCAATCCAGAGCTCACCCTCCGCGCCCAACAGCAGACCCATGACCTGCAGCGAGCCCAGCAAGCCGGGCGATTCCGGCCCCATGTGCAGAATGAAATGCCCCGCGAGTGGATCGAAAAGCCCCAGACCACGACGCAGCCCCAGCCACAGCTGGCCGCGGCCGTCGGCTTCCACCGCCGTGACGGCTTGTTCCAGCGGCCAGCGCCGGATCAACTGCGGTCCGGCCCCTTGGGGCGGGCCGAGATCGACATGCGACAAACCTTCACTCGAGCCCAGCCAGGCCTGATCGTCGGCCAGGTGCACGGTCAGAAATGCCCCCATGCCGGACTCGTCGGCCGTGATCCGCGACTGGAATCGCACTTCATCTGCGGCAAGCACCTGCCACAGGCCGTCGGCACGCACCAACCAGATCCTGCAATGCCGATCGATGGCGATGTCCAGGTTGAAACCGGCGTCCGGCAATCCGTGACTGCCCGGGGAAAAGTCTCGCGTCTGGCCGGTCTTCGGGTCAATCTGCACCAGCCCACCATTGGCATAGGCCGCCCACACCGTGCCATCACAGGCCTCTGCCATGGCCCAGACGAAATGGCCCTGCAGCACCCCGCCATCGGCAGCCGGCCTCCAGTGCTGTTCGACTACCAGATTGTCGATGCGCACGATGCCCTGGCCCGATAGCGCGACCCAGATGCTGCCGTCGTCGGCGGGCATCATGGACAGCACATTGTTGCCCGGCAGGCTGCCCGGCTGGTCCGGGTCGTGACGCAGCACGTTCAGACGCGTGCCTTCATGGCGAATCAAGCCGCCCTGAGTGCCGATCCAGAGATATCCATAGCGATCACGCACCAGCGCTTCGACATTCGGGTTGGGCAGACCGTCACTGGTAGTCAACCAGTCGACCACTATGGCCGATGCGCCCGGCGACAGCGCCAGCAGCAACAGACCGGCTGCCAGACCCCGACGGCGTAAGCCCCGGTCGGCAGGCAAACACCGAAATGGATTGGAAGTAACCACGCTCATGCCGCGAGAATAGCCGATGCCAGCCGAACATCGGGCTGCAAATCGTGCCGTGGATGGTCCCGATCAGTCGCTTTGCCGCTGCGCCGGACAGGTCACATTGGACGGCGACCGCAAGCCTGGCCGGCCGGCGTGCAGCAAGCTGGCCGCCGACTGCGTCCACCGGCTGGGCACCCCCTGCACCGAAATGCTGAGCGCCAGTTCGAGCGAACGGCTCGGGAAACGAACCATCGCATTTGCAAAACGCGAACGCAACCGTTCGGCCAGGCGTGCGGCGGAAGCAGCCGGGGTAGAAGTCAGAATCAGGCCGAAGGTAGACTCGCCGGTGCGACCAACGCTGTCTTCCACCCGCACGACACGGGCCAGCGATTTCTCCAGATAGCGCATGACCGATTCGGCCCAGTTACCGCCATAATCCCGGACAATTCGGGCATGATTGTCCAGCCGTACATGCAGCAGAGAAAACTCGAGCCCATGCCGGGAATGGTAAGCCAGCGCCTGCTCCAGGCGATTGATCAGCCCGTGTGCAGCCCGCTCGACATTGGGCAGCGGGCTGGCCGAACGTTCGAGCTCACTGACCGCCCGCAGATGATGCTGCAGCGGCATGATCAGATCACTGCCGGAAAACGGCTTGGGCACCACCTCGGTGGCGCCCGCATCCATTGCGCGCCGCCGGCCCGAGATTTCATCGATGCCCGTGACGACCAGGATCGGAAGATTGCGCAAGCGGTGGTGGGCCGACCCGCGCACGCGGCGGATCAACTCGACACCATCCATGTCGGGCATGTTCAGGTCGGTCACGATCGCACCGATGCTGCGGTCCCGGGCCACATGATTCCAGGCTTCCCGACCATCGGCGGCCAGCACCACATCGAAGTGCTGACCGAGGAATCTCTTGCCGGCAAACCGGATCAGCCTGGAATCATCGGCAAAAAGAATGCGAACAAAATTGCCTGCCGACGGTCTTGATGATTGCACCTGAAACCCCCTTTCAGAAATCTGACTTCGGTTTCGGACGACGCTGAACGTCGCTCACGGCTGTTTGACACGTTTCAATACAATTTCGATACCAGATTGCTGATTCACCACGAAGCGCCGTACCGGAACGGGCACTTCGAGAACTCCGGCGGGCACCGTGGCGCCGAAACCTGACAAAAAACGGCAACTCCGGCCCGACAAACGAGGGATCAACGATTTGAACCGAAAACTTTTCTATTTCGCAACGCCACTGGCGATCACGGGGCTGGCGATCTGGCTTTGGCCCTTCGGTGAAACCGGCGGAGCAGACCAGATTTCCGGCGAGCCCGTGGATCGCGGCGACATCGTTCAGGTTGTCTCTTCGGTCGGCTCGGTGCGGGCGCTGAACACGGTCGAGGTCGGCTCGCAGCTTTCCGGCCAGATTGAGGAGCTGTTCGTGGACTTCAACAGCCCGGTCCGGGTCGGCGACCTGCTGGCACGGCTGGATCCGCAGACCTTCGAGCGGCGTGTGCAGGAAGCCGAAGCCAACCTGGCCGTCGCCCGGGCCAACGTGACCGTTCAGGTCGCCGGCATCCAGCGCGCCGATGCCAACCTGAAAGCGGCTGAACGTGAGTACCGGCGCCAGCAGTCGCTGGTTGAACGCGGCAGCGTTTCGCAATCGGCGCTGGATGCGACCGAGGCCGCCTGGCAATCGGCACTGGCCGATCTCGCCATCGCCAGGGCCCAGGTGCTCAATGCCGAAGCCACGGTGCAGCAGCGCGAGGCGGCACTGGATGCCGCACGCATAGACCTGGAACGCACCGAGATCCGCTCGCCGATCAACGGCGTGGTCATCGATCGCGCAGTTGATGTCGGCCAGACGGTGGCCGCCAGCCTGCAGGCACCGGTGCTGTTCACGATCGCCCAGGATCTGACCGAGATCCAGATCGAGGCCAGTGTCGATGAGGCCGACATCGGCAGCGTGCGCGAGGATGCCGAAGCCAGCTTCCGGGTCGATGCCTACCCCGATGACCAGTTTCGCGGCCGGGTCTCGCAGGTCCGTCTGGCGCCGAACGAGGAAGGCAACGTGGTCACCTATACCGTGGTGATCACCGCACGCAACCCCAATCGCCGCCTGCTGCCGGGCATGACTGCCAGCATCGATATCGTCACCGGGCGGCGCGAGAATGTCCTGCGCGTGGCCAATGCCGGGGTCCGTTTTCGCCCTCCCGAGCCGATCGAGGGCGCCGCTCCGGGGCAACCCGCCGGGCGCGGTGGCGGTGGTTTCGGCGGCGGGCGCGGGGGTGCCGAGATGAATGAAACCCTGGTCGAGATCGGCGTTCCCGAAGCCGCCAGAGAGCGCATCCAGGAGGAGCTGCGCGAGGCATTTTCCGGCATGCGCGGCATGTTCGCCAGCGGCGCCGACCCTGATTCCATCCGGGAACGCATCGAGGCCATGACCGCCGAGATTTTCCGGCGCAACCTGGACAATGAGCAGTTCGCCGCCTGGCAGACGCTGCAGCGCGAGCGCGAGAACACCCGGCCGGCCACGCTGTATGTGGACAACCGCGGCAGTCTGGAGCCACGCCGCGTGCGGCTCGGCATCAGCGATGACCGCTTTACCGAAATCGTCTCCGGCGAGCTGGCCGAAGGCGAAACCGTGGTCACGCGAATCCGGCGCGGAGTCGGGGGATGACTGCCGTCCGCCCGCTGGTCGAATGCATCGGCCTGTGCAAGGACTACGCAATGGGCGGCAGCGTGATTCATGCGCTGCGCGATGTCGATACGAACATCACGGCCGGCGAGTTCGTCGCCATCATGGGTCCATCCGGCTCGGGCAAGTCGACCTTCATGAACATGGTCGGTGCGCTGGACACGCCCACGCGCGGTGAACTGCGGATCGCCGGGCGCAACATCGCCGAGCTCGACTCCGACGAGCAGGCCGCACTGCGCAACCAGATCATCGGCTTCGTGTTTCAGCAGTTCATGCTGCTGCCGCGCACCACCGCGCTGGACAACGCCAAGCTGCCGCTGATGTATACGCCGATGGCCGCCGAGGAGAAGGAGGAGCGGGCCCGCGCCGCACTGCGCCGGGTCGGGCTTGCCGAGCGCATGGATCACACCCCCAACCAGCTTTCCGGTGGTCAGCAGCAGCGCGTCGCGATCGCCCGCGCGCTGGTCAATGACCCGGAAATGATCCTGGCCGACGAGCCCACCGGCGCACTGGATACAGTCACCGGGGAGGAAATCATGCGCCTGTTCGAGACCCTCAACCGCGAAGGGGTGACCGTGGTGCTGGTCACCCACGAGGAAGACATTGCCGGGCACGCCCGGAGAATCATTCGCTTCCGTGACGGTCGAATCATCGAAGACAGCGCGAGGCAAGTGGCATGAATACCCTCAGTTCCAGCATTGCCCACTCCGGACATGACCGGCTTGCGCGCCCCGGGCTGCACCTGTCGGCCAGCCTGACCATCGCGCTCAAGGCCATCCGCACCAACTCGGTGCGCAGCTTCCTGACCATGCTGGGCATCATCATCGGCATCGGTGCGGCGATCGTCTCGGTCTCGATTTCGCAGGGCGCCGGCCAGCAGCTCAAGCAGCAGATCCAGGCCTTTGGCACGCATAACCTGCAGATCCGGCCCGGCTCCAGCTTCTTCGGCGGCCGCGCGCGTGGTGCCGGCACGGCGCGCGCGTTCACCGATCGCGACGTCGAGGCCCTGCGCGAGCTGAGCCACCTGGTCGAGGCGGTCTCCGGACGGGTCCAGTCCGGCGCCACGCTGGTCGCTGCCGGGCGCAACTGGCCCACTACCGTGCTGGGTGTGGGCATCGATTTCGCCCGCATCGAAGACCGCGCGATTGTCCAGGGCCGCAACTTCACACCGGCCGAAGTGCGCTCCAGCGACAAGGTCGCAATCATCGGCACCACGGTCGCGCGAGAGCTGTTCGGCGCGTCCGACCCGATCGGCCAGCGCATGCGCATCGATCGCACGCCGGTCACTGTCATCGGCGTGCTGGAGGAGAAAGGTGCATCCAACTGGGGCCAGGATCAGGACGATACCGTCTGGATGCCGCTGCCGACCGTGCGCAGCCGGATCGCGCGCAGCAGCGATGCCACCGTTGCCGACGATGCCGGTCGCGTCTTTGTCAAGATCTGGAGCCATCTTGATGTGCTGGAAGCCCAGCGCGAGATCGAGGACATGCTTCGGGTCAGGCGCAATATCCAGCCCGGCGCGGAGGATGATTTCGTGGTCGTCAACTTCGCCGAATTCATTCGTGCCAGCAACCAGACCGAGAGCCTGCTGGGCTTTCTGCTGGCGGCGTTTTCGGCCACCTCGCTGATCGTCGGCGGCATCGGCATCATGAACATCATGCTGGTCTCGGTCACCGAACGCACGCGCGAGATCGGGCTACGACGCGCGGTCGGCGCGCGCCAGCGCGACGTGCTGACCCAGTTCCTGGTCGAAGCCACCATGCTCGGCATCCTCGGCGGCCTTCTCGGCCTGGCCTTCGGCATCGCCGGCACGCTGCTGGCCGCGAACCTGGGCGATTTCCCCGTCCTGATCAGCCCCTGGACCCTGGCCGGCGCCGTCGCCATCGCGATCTTCATCGCCGTGTTCTTCGGCTACTACCCCGCCCGCCGGGCCTCGAGGCTGGACCCGATCGAAGCGCTCAGGTTCGAATAACAAACCGAGCATGACTGCCCGGCGCCCAGTCTTTACCATTGACCAAAAGCAACGGAGGAAAGCAGATGAAACGAGGGATCACAATCGCCCTGTCCTTGATCTTCCTGTGCTCGGCAACGGCCGCAGTTGCAGCTTACGTGACCGCCAGATTGGTGGTGGGTGACGGCACCCCCATGCAGCTTCGGATCTGGGACTTCGAAGACCGCAGCGGCACCCCGCCTCTGTTCGTCAGCATGACCGCAACGGAGGGCAACGACAATGCGCCGACGTTCTACACGCTGATTCCACCCGGCGAGGATCTTGACAGTGCAGGCCTGGCCTCCTCGGTCCGTCTGGCCGGTCGTGGCAGGGGCGTCGCAGCGACCCTGTTTGCCGAAAACGACGGTGAGGGCGGGACCGTCTGGGGCGCCAATCCGATCGCCGTGACCTACAACGGGTCGCCGGCCGTGGGCATGGAGGTCAACGGTTTCAATTACTCCGACGAGTTCGCGCTGGTGCGCGGCATCGATATCGTCAATGGTGGCTCGGCGCCCACGGAATTCGGACTGGGTGTCATGACCAGCAACGCCGCGCCCGGCGGCCAGCCGCTGTACGGCATCGTGCTGGCCGGCCCCCGGTTCGGCTACAGCGCACATGCTCCGGCCAGCCAGACCGGTGTACTGATCGACCGGATCGTCTCCGGGGAAGCCATCCAGATCGCCGCCGGCGATTTCATCACGCTGGATGGAGATCGCGGGCAGGTCCGATTGCGCTTCAACCCGGACCTTGAACAGATCGAATTCTGGAGCGGCTCGCGCGTGGTGCAGACCATTCCCACCCGCGAATGAACCGTGGCGTTCCCGCCCGCCCGCCGGGCGGGCAGTGACGTCGCCTGCTGGCGAGGCGCGGGTCGATCGGCCTTGCGGCAAAAGCTCAGATCCAAGGGAGCATTGGTGCCACCGGGCCGGCCACCAGGGCGTCCGAACCTCAAAGCCTTCCTTGAAGCCCGGCGGCATCGGATGGAAGCTGAAAGATGATCATCTGCCCCGCGACCCACGACTCACCACCAGGCAACACCACTGCCCGCTGAAAGCTCGGTGCCACATTCCTCACCCGACATCACCCGATCATCCTGGCCTAGATGGAATCTCGAAAAGACACCCGCGCTGCAGAGCTGGGCCGATTTTGGCTTTTCCATTGACCATTTACGATTCACGATTTACGAAAGTGCGATACCCCTCCAGAACTCAATGACACCTCCACCAGCGAACGGAGGCACCATTCCAAAACCATCTGTGTCCATCCGTATCCATCTGTGGAAAAACGAGGCCGGCCGCGATGACGATGCGCGCGAGTTGTTGCGACGGCTGCAGCAAGCGCACCCGGAGTTCGCGATCCCGGAGGCCACCCGAGAGTGGCTGGAAACCGATCACTGACCCGGCTGATGCCAATCGCGATAAACTGTGAGTGCAGCAACGTGGGGCCGTAGCTCAGCTGGGAGAGCGTCGCGTTCGCAATGCGAAGGTCGGGAGTTCGATCCTCCTCGGCTCCACCAATTCCCTGGCCGGTTCCGGATCGACCTGCAAAGCGATCCGGAACCCGGCTAGACTTCCTGCATGCCCGCCACTGACCGCGATCTCTACCTCGATGCCCTGCGCGCCGGCGCGCTGGTGGTGGTCGTGCTCGGCCACTGGGCGGCGACGCTGCCGCGCATGGACGACGGCATCATGGTCGAGGCCGAGCACCTGCTCAAGCTCTGGGAGGCCGCCGGCTACCTGACCTGGCTGGTCCAGGTGGTGCCGCTGTTCGTGTTCGTCTCGGCCGCGGTCAGCATCGATGGCGTCGAACGCCGGATGCGCGCCGGGCATCGGCAACTTCACTGGTGGGCCGATCGCTCGCTGGCGCTGGCCCGACCGACCGTGACCTACCTGGCCGTGCTGGCGGCATTCGCCCTGCTGTCGGTATTTACCGGCGGCCGGCTGCTCGGCCAGCTCAATGAATCGCTGACCATCCACCTGTGGTTTCTGCTGATGCTGATCACGGTCCAGGCGCTGCTGCCGGCCAGTGTCGAGGCCGACCGGAAATTCGGGCTGTGGGCCATTGCCGGGCTGATCGCGATCACGGCGCTGGTCGACTGGCTGCGCGCCGGCCTGCCCGGGCCGGCCGGCATTGCGGCACTGGGCGAACGGGTCATGGCCGCGGATTCACTTGCCGCGCTGCTGATCGGCTCGGTCAATGCATTCGCCGTCTGGCTGCTGCCGCAGCAGCTGGGCATTGCCTGGCGCCGCGGGCGCTTTCGCGGCGCCGGGGCGGGTGCGGCACTGGTCGTGCTGGGCCTGGTCTGGTTGCTGGCCACCATTGCCAGCGGCTATCCGGTCGGGATGGTCGGCGTGGACTTTGCCGGCCACAGCAACATGCTGCCGCCCACGCTGGCCCTGATCGGCGTGATGTGGTTGCAGATCGGTCTGGTGCTGCTGCTGGAGAAGCCGGCGCGCTGGCTGATCGAACGGGGCCGGGTAAGCGGCGCAGTGACAATCTTGAGCGCACTGGGCATGCCGCTGTACCTGTGGCACAAGTTTGCCGAATTGCCGGCCGCCTGGCTGGGCGAGCGGCTGGGCCTGCCGATCGATGCCGGCATTCCCGGCACGCCCGGGTTCTGGGCCGGGCGCGGCTGGTGGCTGCTGCTGTGCCTGGCCATGGTCATCCCGGTCATCGCCGCGGTCGCCGCCTTCGAGGCCCGGCGCTCGCATCAGGTCACCGCCGCAGCCTCAACCCGGGCCATCATCATCGGCGGGATTTCGCTGTATGCCGGGTTGACGATCAGCCTGGCGCTGGGCGCCATCCCCGGCGCGATCATCGGCACCGCGCTGGTGCTCGTGGCCTCGCAGGTGTTGCGCCAGCATCCACGCTTTTCCGAATCTCGCCGGGCCGGCAAAGCCCCGTAGCGGAATTCGAACTCTGGTCATCCCGGGTGCACGCGCTGCGCGCGTTTACCCGGACTACAAACCCCTCAAACCCGTAGCTCTTTGGTCCGATCAATACTCGGTCGAGCCACTCAAACCCGGCGGCGGCAAGATGGATAGGGAACTCGAGCCTTGGGCATCCCAGGTGCAGGCGCTGCGCGCCTTTACCCGGGCTACAAATACCTCCAACCCGTAGCCCCGGTAAGCCTCAGCGCACCGGGGAATCGAGCCCCGGTCATCCCGGGTGCAGGCGCTGCGCGCCATTACCCGGGCTCTCAAGCTGCGGTCAGCGTGAGTCACGCACCCGCACCGCCACGTCCGTGTGATCGGTGAACAGCGCCTCGACCTTGAGCTCGTGCATGAAAAGCCCCAGCAGGTCTTCCAGCGCCACGCCTTCGGGCATGCTTTCCCGGCGAAACGTGAAGGGGTGGATTTCCAGCCCGAGCTCACGCGCGACCCGGAACATTTCAGTGACCTCGATTTCGCCGCCGACTTTCGGTTCAATCAGCCTGTCAAAAGGCGGCCCGATCCCGTCGGCGTATGTGGCGATCTCGCGCAGCGCCTCGGGTTCACGCATGGCATCGTAGTCGATGTCGTTCATCGCCCACTCATTCTCACCGATCAATTGCACCAGCGCGAAGCGGTCGCCATGTGATGCGCGAATGCGCTTGAGCGGCCCGGGGCGAAAGCACTGGATGAATACGGGAAAATCGGCGCGCGGCAGGCCGTGGCGCTCCAGCGCATCGACCAGCGCGGCGGTAATGTCCAGGCCCTTGTCGGCGTGCAGGCGCGGAAACTTGATCTCCGGATAGACGCCAACCGCCCTTCCGGTCATGCGGTTGAGTTCAGCGGTCAACTCGAGCAGCTCGTCGAAGCTGGTCAGCCGGAACTGCCCCTTGCCGCGCGGCCAGCGGTCGGGAAAGCGTCGCAGACCGGTCAACGGATCGACCCGCTCGTATACCTGCAGTTGCTCAAGCTCGGCCCATGTGAAATCCATGACGTAGAACCGGCCGTCTTCACGCGCACGGTCGGGAAATACCTCGAACACGTCGGTGGTCGCCTCCAGCGTGACATCGTGCAGGGCCAGCAGCACGCCGTCGGCGCTCATCACCAGGTCCGGTTCGAGAAAATCCGCACCGAACCCGTAGGCCAGCATGTAGGCCTCGCGGGTGTGTTCCGGCAGGTAGGCCGAAGCGCCCCGGTGGGCGATGATCCGGGTCTCGGCCCCGGCCTGGGCGGCAGCAAGTGTCATCAGCAGTGCAATGCGAAACATCCACTACAAGTCTACCGCAAGCCGGACCGGTGTTCGAACAGGCCCACGTCATCTGAAAAAGATTCTCGCAGAGCCGCAGAGGCGCAGAGAAAACCATGTAAAAGCGAGAAGCAGGACACGAAGAACACGAAGAAGGCACGAAGCTCACGAAGAAAACCCTTTCGGAATTGAAACTTCGTGGTC